>Ga0208261_1000019_pt1 | contig 66330 bp, 67 predicted proteins | sample Knorr_S7_td_DCM__FD_185595 | JGI IMG/M metagenome (GOLD analysis project Ga0208261, IMG submission 185595) | Marine microbial communities from Southern Atlantic Ocean transect - Knorr_S7_td_DCM_ad_131m_LV_B (SPAdes) (version 3) | ecosystem: Environmental > Aquatic > Marine > Oceanic | place...
ACTATAGATTTGTTGCTACTACCAATTGATGGCTCAAGTTCTATTAACTTATCAGCAAAGCTTACAGCTCCACTTGCTCCTGGGCCTTCTTTGACAACCACAGGTTGTTGTAATGAAATTGCTTTATATCCTGGCATAGGATTTGGTATCTCTGAACCCCATTCTTCAAAGAATGTAGTTTCAGGTATTACAATATCAGATAAATCCAAAGTTTCATTCATAATATTTCCGAATGAAATTACGTTTTCAACATTAGAAAGTGCACCTTTGACATCTAAAGAATTGGGCATAAGGTAGGCTAAATCAACACCTCTAATAATTACAGTATCAACATATCCTGCACGCCACTGTGCCAATTCTTCTTCCCAATTTTCTATTGTATTAGGTTTAGAACTTCCTCCAATATAATCTGACTTTACTTCTGGGTTCAGCATTACACCGCCCTCTTTGCCAATAGATCCTAGTAAAATATTCAATGATAAAGCAACGTATGTATTAAATTTTCCATTTGTATAAGCTGAAGTTGAACCACCTGCTAATACGATAGATTTACCTTCAGAAATTCTGTGTGCTATTTCTGAGATTTTTTTCTCAGAAACTCCAGTTCTGCTTTGAACATCTGTTGGCGAATAACCAAATTCAATTTTTCCTTCAGGAAATTTATTAAGAAAATCGTTGATTTGTGATTCAGGGACCAGTTTTTCTTTAATTATTACATTAGCTATTGATAATGCTATTTCAGATTCTGTGCCTGGTTTAGGAGAGACCCATAAATCAGAATTAGCTGAAGTTAATGAAAATCTTGGTTCTACATGAGCTATAAAACCTCTTTTGCCAGATCTTAGATCTCCAAATGCTTTACCGTAACCTGCGGGGGAAATCCAATTTTCAATCCAGTCTGCACCAAAAGAAAGTACATTGTCAGCATTAGCAATGTCAAAATGAGGGATTTCTTCGGTTTCAAATAAATCAGAAATTACATTATGAAAATTAGATTCTTCTAGAGGCTCAAAAGTTAAATATCTTCCTCCTCTTGATTCAGCAAATTTTTGAGATATCCATCCATCTGAACTTCTTGTAGGGTTTGTAACAATAACTATCTTTTTATCCTTAGATGTTGCTTCCTGAATAAGTTTATCTGCTTGATCTTTTGTTACGCTTGATAATATACCTTGTTTAGACCTTCTGACTTTATGCTCATGAAGCCTATCAGGGTTGTAATGAAGCTGAATGGCAGAATCAAGGTTTGATCTAGCCCCACCTCTATTTACAGGATGATCTGGATTACCTTTAATTTTTTTGATTCTTCCTTCAAGTACTCTTACTAAAATTCCGTCACCTGAAGCTCCATCATTCCAAGAAGTTGCATACCATGTATCTATTCCTCTAACTAAGTCTTCTGGCATGTCAACTGGACTTTGTACTATTAATTCTTGTTCAGGTATTGAACAGGCAGCAAAAATAACAGCACCTGCTGCTGATTTACCACTCAATGATAGAAATTCTCTTCTATTTAATTTCATAAATTACCTCTTACTTAGTGATGACATGCGGCACAATCTGTTGGACCACCGTTTTTTCTATGACAGTTAACACACTGCCCCATTTTTAGGGGTTCGACCTGATAAACTTTCTCCATGTTTGCTACATCTCCATGACAAGTAGAACAAACTTGTGAAGCAGGGACTTTTTCTTCTCCTGATAAATCTAAATATTCTGGGACATTACCAATAGCAGATGGGTTATTGGTTAAGTAATTAATATGTGCTGAATGCACAAATCTAACATGATCTGGCATTCTGTGTACTCTTCTCCAGTTAATAGGAGAAGCCATTTCTGGATCCACAACTACCTGACTTGTATTTTCATCTTCATATATACCTGAGGACATTCTTAATTTTTTCAGGTCTTCACTTTCAGGGCTTCCAACTGCTCTATGACAGCTTGCACAAAGTTCTACTGCTGGAACATGAGCTGATGATGCCTTAGCAACTGTTCTATGGCAATAAGTACAATCCATTCCTAACCCGCCTTCTGAAACAGGTGCAGCGTGTTTAGTGTGTGGAAAATTAATTGGTTGATCAAATGTTTGTTCAAATCCTAAAACAGGTAAAGGTTGTCCGAGCCAAGCATTAAATAGCCCTGCTAATAATATAGATATTATTGCCAATGTTGTAAGGCCTCCAAGCCCCACAAGAGGAACTAGAACCTTAACCCAAATTGGAGTGGAACGATCAAGCTCCTTCAAATATGCTATTAATTTCTTTAAGATCTTTTTCTCCTGATTTCAAATAAAAATTATTGCCAAAAGCTAGGATATATCCTTTGTAATACTTCGTAAACATTAAAATAAGCTAAACAAAAAAAAGTAATTATAGAAGCAAGCCCTAAGAATCCAACTATGTAAAAAATTGGTCTTAGTTTATTAAATTTTTCTGGTATGGATCTAGTAGCGACTGCAGATGGAATAATTGCATGAGCAATCAAGAAGCTAGGTCCTGTTATCAAGGCAGACAAAAGAGCTAGAGTTAAGAAAGTAATATTATTACCAATCATATCCCATTCAGCAGCAGTTGGTGCATACGGATCCATCTAAACATTCCTCCTGATTTTTTAAGAAAATTTAATTATGTACATATAATCTTAGAACATTGTACATTTTTTTTCTTCAAAAGATGTATTCTTTTTTGCAAAAAAAATCATTAATTTAAATAAACTATAAAAAATACAAAATTTAAGAAATAAAAACAGCTGGAGTAGATTTTGATAAAAGAAGATAAACTAATTTGGATGTATCAAACAATGTGCAGGATAAGATTTTTTGAAGAAGCAATGCTCGAACAAACTTATAAAGGCAATTCTATGGGAGTTACTCATCCTTCAGATGGACAAGAAGCCGTTCCTACAGGTATATGTGCTCATTTGTCTGATAATGATTGGATAGGCTCTACTCACAGAGGCCATGGACATTGTATTGCAAAAGGGTTAGAAACTGACAAAATGATGGCTGAAATAATGGGGAAATATACGGGAAACTGTAAAGGTAAAGGTGGATCTATGCACATAGCAGACTTTTCAAAAGGTATGCTGGGTGCAAATGCAATAGTTGGTGCATCTATTCCTTTAGCTGTAGGGGCAGCACTTACTGCCAAGTATCAGGGTAAGGAAAAAGATTCTATAGGAGTTGCTTTTTTTGGAGATGGAGCTTCTTCCCAGGGTGTATTACACGAGTCAATGAATTTAGCATCTATTTGGAAACTTCCTGTGATCTTTGCTTGTGAAAATAATCAATATGCTGAAGCAACTCCTTCATGGTATGCAGTTTCAGTTGAAGACATAGCTGACAGAGCTGCTTCATATAATATTCCAGGTGTGATAGTTGATGGAATGGATGTTTTTCAAGTTTATGAGGCCGCAGAAGAAGCGGTCAAGCGAGCTAGAGAAGGTAAGGGCCCAACATTACTAGAACTAAAAACTTACAGATATCATGGCCATTTTCATGCAGATCAAACTGAAAAATATAGAACTACAGAAGAAGAAGAAGAATGGCACAAGAAAGATTGTATTAAAAATTTTGAGGAAAAAGTAGTTCAGCAAAAAATATTTACAAAGAGTAAATTAAACAAATTAAAAAGTGAAATACAAAAAGAAATTGAAGAGGCGGTTGAATTTGGACTCTCAAGTCCATTGCCTCCTTCTGAAGTATTGTACGAAGATGTTTATGTAAATTATTCAAATGACCTTAAAGGTTTAAGATAGTCGAGGAGTTATATTATGGAAGTTAATAATAGTAATATTGGTCCAGGTTTAGAAGTCAATGGACAGGAAATGAGATATAGAGATGCTTTTAATAACACTCTTAGAAGTGAGTTAGAATATGATAAAAATGTACTCATTATTGGAGAGGACATTTCAGGAGGTTTTGATAAAAAAACTAAAGAACCTTTAGATGCTTGGGGTGGACCTTTTGCAGCAACGAAAGGTTTAGTTCAAGATTTTGGTGTGGAAAGGATCATGGATGCGCCAATTTCTGAAGCAGGATTTGTTGGTGCCGCTATAGGAGCTGCCTTAACGGGACTTAGACCTGTTGTAGATTTAATGTATTTTGATTTCACAACTGTAGCCTTTGATCAGCTGCTTTCTAATGCTGCAAAAAGTAGATATATGTTTGGTGGTCAAACTAAAGTCCCTCTTACTCTTTTTGCAAGATCTGGAAGTGGAACTGGTCACGCTGCACAGCATTCAAGTGCCTTTTATTCAATATTAGCTCATATACCTGGATTAAAGGTCGTAACTCCCTCAGATCCCTATTCAGTGAAAGGCTTGTTATCAGCTGCTATTAGAGATGATGATCCTGTGTTTGTTGTTAATGATAAAAAATTGATAAATATGACAGGATTTGTTCCAGATGAAGATTATCGAATAGAGTTAGGTAAAGGTAGATATCTTAGAAAGGGTAATGATGTAACTCTTGTAGGAATGAGCTATACATCTGTAGTTTGTAAAGAAGCAGCTGAAAAACTTGAAAAGTTAGATATTGATGCTGAGGTTATAGACTTAATGTCCTTATCACCATTAGACGAACAAATAATAATTGAATCGGTGTCTAAGACAAACAGAATAGTTATCGTTGATGAAGATAACCCTAGAGCAAGTATGGCTAGCGAAATTGCAGCAATTGTATCTGACAAGGCATTTGACTATTTAGATGCTCCAGTTAAGAGAGTTACAGCACCTCATACACCTGTTCCCTATAGCAAAGGATTAGAGGATGAGTTTATGCCAGATAGTGATGATGTAGTTCAGACTGTAAAAAATATTCTAGATATTTAAGTCTGCCAAAAGCTTATCTCTATCACTACAAACAACAGCTTCATCGTTTAGAGCATAACCAAGTAAGCTGTTATATGGATATATTCCTGTTTCATGGGCATCAGACCATAGAAATTGCAATGCATATTTGCCCACAATAAGATATTCTACAACAATTATATCTTCTTGGATTTCAGAAACTTTTAATAATTTTTTACCAGTTAATTCTTCTACGCAATTTGCACATGCACATTGAAGTCTAAGATATTTATATGGGTATATACATGAAACATCATTTCCCCAAATTATTTCTAACCCATCACTTAATCTATTTACACTTTTTGGTTCCATAAATAATATATTCCTAATAATATCTAATTCACTATATGGATTTTATATGAATTTTATATTAATGAACTAAAAAAATCTTACTAAAAAAAAATAAACAAAATAATGAGGATATAAAATGAGCGAAAATATTAGAGTTGGAATAATAGGTGCTGGTGGGAATACAACATTAAAACATATACCGCTTTTACAAAAAATAGATGGAGTTGAAATAGTTTCGGTTGCAAATAGATCTATTAAGTCCTCAAGTGAAGTAGCATCACAATTTGAAATAAAAAATTATTATGATAATTGGCTAAGCGTAGTTGATGATAATTCATTAGATGCCATAGTTATAGGAACATGGCCATACCTTCATAAAAGATTGACTATTGAGGCTCTAGAGGCAGGAAAGCATGTACTATGTGAAGCCAGAATGTGTATGAACGCTGATGAAGCTCAAGAGATGCTGGAAGTTTCTCAAATGTATCCTAATTTGATTTCTCAAATTGTTCCTGCGCCACATACTTTACCAATAGATAAAACAATAAAAAGATTAATTTCATCAGGTTATATAGGTGACTTAATAAACCTAAGAGGAATGGTAACTGCAGGAAATGATTTCCCTAAAGAAAATGAGGAATTTCATTGGAGAAATAATAGAGATTTATCTGGTAATAATATTATGCAAATGGGAATATGGTACGAGGCTATTATGAGGTGGGTAGGACCAGCAAAATCTGTAACTGCGAATGCTCAAACAATTAATAATCCTAGAGTTGATGAATCAGGAAATTATGTTTTCACAGATATTCCAGATCATCTTGATGTTCTTTGTGAAATGATAGCTGGAGGTACAGCTAATCTTCAGTTCACTATGGTATCAGGTATGGCTCCTGAATCTGAGATGTGGATACATGGTACAAAAGGAACATTAGTTGTTAAGACACAAACAACAGCTGATGCAGGAGCTCCAAACTTAGTACTTCTAGGTGCAGAAAAAGGGCAAAAAGAATTAGAACAAATAAAAATACCTGATAATGAAGTAGGTGGATGGAGAGTTGAAGAAGAATTTATTAACGCAATTAGACGTGAAGAATTAATTACTCATACTTCATTTACTGATGGAGTTAAGTATATGAAATTCACGGATGCTATATACGATTCTTTTAGTACAGGACAAAAAATAATAATATAAAATATGGATAAATTTGTAGATATTAATGCAGATATCGGAGAGTCTTTTGGTAGTTATAAACTAGGATTCGATGAGGAAATTGTTAAGTATATTTCTTCTGCAAATATAGCCACAGGCTTTCATGCTGGTGACCCAAACTGGATGAGTCATACAATAAAATTATCATTAGAAATGGGTGTTTCGATTGGTGCGCATCCTTCGTATCCTGATTTAGCTGGATTTGGTAGACGTGATATGAATCTTGATCCTACAGAAATAGAAAATATTATCAAATACCAAGTTGGGGCATTAATGGGCTTTATTGGAATTGAAAATATTCAGCATGTTAAACCACATGGTGCTTTGTACAATAAAGCCGTTAAGGATGAAAATGTTGCGTTATCAGTAATTAATTCCATAAAATCCATAAGCGAAGATTTGATTCATGTGGTTTTAGCAGGATCCATTTGGGAAAATCTTGCTCAAGAAAACAATGTTAAATATATAAGAGAAACATATGCAGATAGAGAGTTCATGAATGATGGATCTTTGGCTCCCAGATCGATGAAAGGTTCGGTCATTGATAATACAAAAAAAATAGTAAATAGGACAATTGATTTAGTCAAAACTGGTAAAGTTAAGTCTTTTGAAGGTGAAGATATTTCAATAGATTTTGATTCTATTTGTCTTCATGGTGATACTAAAGGTGCTGTAGAGATTGCAAGTGAAATTCAAGAATCTTTCAAAAGAAACAATATTGGTATAAAGTCTATGTCAGACATATTAGTATGAGTAACCCTAAAATCTTTTATCATGGAGACTCAACTGCAATTATAAAATTTGGTGACAAAATAGATGAAGATATTAATATTTTGGTACATAAATTTTTAGAATCCTTGGTTAGAGGATTTTCTGAATATTCTTCAATATTAGACATATATCCTACTTATAATTCAATAATTATTGACTATGATCCGAATAAAATCTTATATGAAAATATTAAGGAAAAAATAAATTTAATAAATTCTGAATTTGACTCTTCCGATAATGAAAAAAAACATTATAAAATCATTGAAATTCCTGTGAAATATGGTGGTGAATTTGGTCCTGATCTAAAAAGAATGTCTAAAGCTCTAAATATTACTGAGAAAAAAATTATTCAGATTCATTCATCTCAAAAATATAGGGTTCATATGATTGGATTTATGCCAGGGTTTCCATATTTAGGAGGCCTTGATAAGAGAATTTCCTTTCCAAGGTTAGATGAACCAAGATTAGCTGTACCTGAAGGCTCTGTTGGAATAGCAGGGGATCAAACAGGAATTTATCCATTTAGCTCACCTGGAGGCTGGAACATAATTGGTCGTACAAACTTAAAATTGTTTGATTCAAAAAAAAATCCCCCTAATCTAATCATTAGTGGCTCTTATATAAAATTTAAGATTCAAAATGATTAAGATATTAAACACAGCTACACTATCTAGTTTTCAAGATTTAGGAAGATTTGGGAAAAAATCTATTGGGGTGTCTCAATCAGGATGTTTAGACAAGTTTTCATTCATAATTTCAAATTTCTTATGTGGTAATAAAAAAAATGAAGGAGCTATAGAAATCGTTGGAGGTGGATTCAGTTGTGAATTTATGGAAGATGTTTCTATTGCAGTTTCAGGTCCAACAGGTATTTTTAAGATAAATAATGATCAAATATCTATTAATTCTTCAATCAAGATAAAAAAATATGACACTCTTTATATTCCTGAAAATAAAAATGGTAATATATTTTATTTTTCAATTTCCGGTGGCTTTAAAGTAAATAATATTATGAATTCTGTTTCTTTTCATCAACCATCAAGTATTACAAATGATCTAAGAGTTAACATAGGAGATATTCTACATATGAAAAAACCTAACTCAAATTTTCAAAAATTAATTAATTCCTCTTTCTTTGAAAAATATATAAAATCTGCCAATGATATCTCTATAATTTATGATGAAGTTACTCTTAATAAGTTTCCTGATTTCATTAATATTTTAGAATCAAATCAGTATACAATATCTGCTGAAGCATCAAGGCAAGGAATAAGATTAAAGGGTAATGATAACTTATCTCATAAACTTAAAGATGAGATATCTTCAGGTGTATCTTTAGGAACAGTTCAATTGCCCCCAAGTGGACAACCAATAATTTTATTAAATGATTCTCAAACAACTGGAGGATACTTAAAATTAGGCTCTATACCAAATTTTGAAATTCCTAAACTATCACAAACTAAGATTAACTCTACGATAAGATTTAAAGGAATAGACTTAAGTGAATCAAATAATTTTCGCAAAAAAATAGATTTAAAATTTAATTCTATTAAATTGGAAGATTATTTTTTATATAACCACAAAATAAAAAATAATCATATTTCAGTTCAAATTTCAGAAAATGATAGTATAATATCCATAGCCAATGAACAACTAATTAATGTATTTAAGGAATGATTTGTGAATAATGTTTTAATTGACGGCCTTTACCTATCAGGAGTTGGTGTACTTGTAGTATTTTTGGTACTTGTAGTTTTGTTATTAGCTATAAAAGTAATTACCCTATTTGAAAATAGTGAGATTGTCGATAACGATCACACTAACTCACAAAATAGCAAACCTAAGTTAGATAATTTCAACAAATTATCTAATATTGCAGCTGCTATGGCTGTTGGTATTTACAAAAAAGAGAAAAATAATCTAAATGATGTTGCGGCAGCGGTTGCAGTAGGTTTATATAAGAAAGATAACCTTTTAGGATCTAACAATATTGCTAACGAAGTAGCTGATTCTTCATGGATTACAGTTAACAGATCAAGAATGCTCTTAAAAAGAAATCGAAGGAATTAAAAAGTGTCAAAAAAATATAATCTAACTATAAATAATCAAAACTTTGAAGTTGAAATCTTAAATGAATCAAATGGCATATTTCAAGTTAATGTTAATGGTTCAATAGTTGAAGTAAAGGACACTTCTTCCCAAACTAATATAATTTCTAATCAAGAACCAAAATCTCAACCATCGAAAATAAAATCTAGTGAGGCGCAAGAAAATAAAACTCCGGTAGAGTCTGTAAATGTTAGTAAATCTGGGCAAATAAAAGCAATGATGCCTGGTAAAGTTTTAGAGATTCTTGTTAAGGTAGGCGATGAAGTATCTGATGGTACTCCACTATTGGTAATTGAATCAATGAAGATGGAAAATACAATAAATTCTAATTTATCCGGCAAAGTTAGTAATATTCTTGTCAACGTTGATGATAGTGTTCAATATGATCAAGTTATGATTGAGATAGAATAAAATCCTTACGAAAGAAATTTTATGATTGAATATATTGAACCACTTCTAGAAGGAATAGAGGATCTGATATCTAATCCAGGAATGATTTTAATGTGGATAATTTCCGGGATACTTTATTATTTTGGAATTTATAAGAAAAAAGAACCTTTATTATTAGTACCAATTTCTACTGGAATATTACTCGCTAATTTACCTATGGGTGAACTTCTTAGAATTGGTGGCAATGGAGAACCTGATGGGTTTCTTAGGATTTTTCAAAACATAGGGATGTCAAATGATGTTTTACCATTATTAATATTTTTAGGTATGGGAGCTCTAACTGATTTTGAACCAGTTTTATCAAATCCTAAAACATTGTTACTTGGTGCAGCTGCTCAAGTAGGTGTTTTTGTAGCCTTGATAGGAGCTTTACTAATAAGCTTGACACCTTTTTTTGATTTTGGATTATTAGAAGCTTCATCAATAGGAATTATTGGAGGAGCTGATGGACCTACTACAATATTTATATCTACAAGAATGAGAGAAATAGGGTTAAGCTTATCTTCCTATGAGATGAAAGATATTGTTGGTGCTACTGCCGTAGCAGCATATTCCTATATGGCTTTGGTCCCCATTATTCAACCTCCAATTATTAGATTATTTACTACCCAAAAAGAAAGAAAAATTAGAATGGAATATTCATCTAATAAAATATCCAAGAAGACCAAGATAATTTTTCCTGTAATAACAATCATAATTGTCAGTATTTTAGTCCCAGATGCATCTCCTTTGATTTCAATAATGATGTTTGGTAATTTGCTACGTGAATCTGGGGTAGTAGATAGATTAGCTAAAACTGCTCAAAATGAATTAATGAATATAGTTATTATCCTTCTAGGATTATCTGTGGGGGCAACAATGCCTGCTAAAGTTTTCCTTAAAGTTGAAACAATTTCAATTTTTATACTAGGATTAGTTTCATTTATTCTAGCTACAATTTCTGGTATTTTATTAGCAAAAATAATGAACATATTCTTAAAGAAACCTATAAATCCAATGATTGGTGCTGCAGGAGTTTCTGCTGTTCCAATGGCAGCTAGGGTTGTTCAAAATGAAGCTGCTAAGGAAGATCCTGATAATTATTTGCTTATGCATGCAATGGGTCCTAATGTGGCAGGGGTAATTGGTACAGCTACGGTTGCAGGTGTATTATTAGCAGTCGTTCCACAATTAGTGAGTTAATTTCTTATGGAGCTATCTATATATATATACTTAGTTCTTCTTGTACTATGCTCACTTATTGGATTTTTGGGAGGACTTTTAGGAATCGCCTTAGGAGCGATTAGATTACCCCTAATAATTTTTTTGGGGGTTGAACCAATAATTGCAGCTTCTACTAATCTTTTGGCCGTCATATTTGGCTCTCTTGCAGGTTTATTCCCAGCAATTAAGCAAAAAAGAGTTCCTATAAGATCAACTCTTAATATTGCATTCCCATCTATGCTGGCAGCTTTTTTAGGAGGTTATTTTGCTTCAAATATAGCAGAAATTTATCTATTAATAATAATTATTGCTTGCCTGATTATTTCAGGATTAGTAATGATTTTCTATCAAATTGATTCAAAAGAATTAAAAAATGATAACAAAAGTACTGCTAAAGAAATATTAGTGGGAGTGGTGGTCTCATATTTTGGAGGAATAGTTGGCTTAGCCTTAGGAGTACTTAGAGTGCCTGCATTAGTTTATTTTTTGAAGATGAATATCAAAACTGCTGGAGGGATAAACTTGTTTTTATCGGTTTTAGTTGGAATTTCAGCATATTTAGGGCATTCATTTTCTGGAAATTTTGATTATATATTGATTTTTTGTGTAGTATTTCCAACTATTTTGGGGATGTATTTTGGATCAAAATTTGTTCAAATAGCCAACCAAGATCAACTTAGAAAATTACTTGGAGTTATTTTAATACTTTTAGCTATATTTATGACCATAAGATTTCTATAGATGGAAATAATTCCATCTATAGAAAGTAACTAATTATTTTTTAGTTTCCCAAAAAATTTCACCAATTTCTTCTAATGCAGCCTTAAATTCTTTAGCTTTATCAAGATCTACATTAACTTTTACGAAAGATCCTAGTTTACAAGCATTCCAAACTTTTTCATGTAAATCTGGATATTTTTCTAAATGTTCAGGTTTGAAGTAATCAGTCCATATAACTAAAATATCATCTTTAGCCTTTTTTGCATGCTCTTCTTTTGCAGCTACGAATCTAGCCATTGAGTTGCCTAGTGAAGCTGAAGGGCCATTTGAATAATCTAATTCTTCAAGTAATTCTGTCATTCTTACTACTGTCTGAGCAGCTTGAATGGCATCACGTGGATCATATATTCCACATGGAATATCACAGTGACAAGTTACTTCAGTTATAGGTAAAATTTTATCTAAGAATTTAGCTAACATTTTTTCTCCTTGTTATTTTTATTTCTATATTTATAAAATATAATATGCTAAATTTTTTAAATTTCATGTTGTCTATGCTTAAAAAAACTTTAAATAAATTAATTTTTAGAAATAGATATATAAAAATTAAAATTAAAGGAAACAGCATGTATCCAAATTTTTTAGAAAACGAGACCTACATAATCGATAAAAAAATTGATTTTTCTAAATTAGTAAGAATGCAACCAATATTATTTTTATGTGATATTCATAAAATTTTTCATCTCAAAAGACTGATAGCTTTCTCAGGAGAAAAAGTAACTATAGTCGATGGTAAAATTTATGTTGAAAATGAATTAATGTCAGATATAGATTATGGAGAATCAAAATTAAGCTTAATTGTTAGCAAAAATTCTTTTTTTTGTATTTCTGACAACTTTAATTCCTCAGGGAAAAATTGTGATTCAATAACAAATGGAAGTATCTCTAAGGAAAAAATTATAGGAGCTATATTAGATTAAAATTTTTCTTCAACTAATAATTTCGATGATAAGCTAGCGCCTTCCATAGTGTTTGGCAGATCATCTACTAACCAATCTCCCACAAAAAATATATTCTTTCCATAATTTGTTATATTTTTTCTATCATTCGTTCTTTGTGTTGCCTTTGGAGATCTAATTATTAAACTTCTTAGTAATTTAGTGTCATGCTTAACACTTAATTCTTTTCTAATCATATTCTCAAAATTCTTAATAAGTTCTGAATTTTTTATTTCTAATAAATGATCTGCATCACTTAAAGATATAGTAATTTTTTGAGAAAATTTTCCTGCTTTTTTCTCATTTTCTGAAAAAATCCATTGTAATTCTGAATTTGAAAAAGCTATAAAATCATCTTCAATAATTTTTTTATCAAACCAAAAAATTATATTTATTATTGATGAATTTTGTATGACAATTTTATTCTTAGATAAGTTTACAAGTTTAAGTGAATTTTCTAAATCTGTTGCTATAATCACTTTTTCTGCATAGTAAAGATTGTTTTCACTCATAATCTTTATCTCTTGAGAATCGTTAATTATTTTTTGAATTTTTTCAGAAAATATTATCTCCGAATTATTATCTTCTAGAAATTTTTTAAATGGTTTCATAAAAAGATCTGAAAAAGGTTTTTTTGAATAGCAAATTGATATATTTTTTTTAGGCTCAAAGATCATATATTTAAATAAATCATGTGCTTGATGATTAGAAAAATTTTCTAATTTTAAGTTAAAAGCTGGCTTACATATAATATCCCAAAACTTCATTATTGAACTGTCAGATTGATGGTTTTGTTTTAGCCAGCTTAAAAAGGGTATTGGATTATTCTTTTTACTTATAAATCTTATTTTTATCAACCCATATAAAACCTTTAATCTTTCAAATAATCTAATGTTTTTATATCCCAATACCGCAAATATTATTGAAAAAGGATATGTAGGGAAATTAGATTTAATATAATATTTTCTATTGTTATCTACTACTGGTATTCTTAAGTTTTTATTTTTGGTTATGTATTTTTCCAGATCTAATTTAGATATCAAATTAAAAAAGTTTCTGTATGAATCTAAAAATATATGTTGTCCAATATCAATATTTCCATATTTGTTTGTAATAGATCCTGCTCTACCTCCAATAGTTTTTTTTTGCTCAATAATTCTAACTTCATACCCTTTTTCAATTAGATTTATAGCAGAAGATATTCCGGAAATTCCACAACCAATTATAGTTATTTTTTCATTATTATTTATCATTTTATAAAAGTACTTTTTAGAATCGATTTTAAGATTATTTGAAATTTTTCAAATTTATTAGTTGATGGTTTATTAAATAATGAATTGTATTTTCTTTTTTCGATTTTACTTAAGATTTTCTCCCCTGAATCGATAAAAATTTGTATTATAGTTCGATCTTTTTTTGTTAGTAGTTTTGGAAGTATATTTCCTGAATTATATAAATTTCTATTGATATGAATCATCTCATTTAATAAATTTGTAATATTTTTTTTTGAGTCATCATTGTGTTGATATTTTTCTTCAAACATATCTTTAGATACCTTATGATTTCTCATTATTTCAGAAGGAATATAAACTCTTCCTATTTTTTTATCTCTTACTATATCTTGTAAAAAATTTGTTATTTGAAGAGCACTGCAAATTGAGTTTGATAGATTTATCAATTTTTCATCTTTATAACCCATAATATGTAATACTATTTCGCCAACAGGATTTGCTGATAAATCACAATAATCTAATAAGCTATTAACATCTTTATATTCTTTTTTTTCCTGATCTCTTTTATTAGCTTCAATAAGCCTCAAAAATGGTTCGATGCGTAAATCATGCTTCAATATAGTTTTTTGCAAAGCTATGAATACAGGTAGGCTAGCCTTTTCTTTAAATGCATTTTTAAGCTCACTTTCCCAAACACCTAATTGTTTTATCTTATCGCCAATAAAATCATCACCGATAAAGTCTACCCCCCTGGAAAAAGCATAAATGATTGCATAATCATCCATCTTTTCTTTATCAATGAAAAACATTATGATAGGAAAATTTTCATAATTTTGCTTAACTATCATATGACAAATTTCTAATGAATTTTCATAGTTGATTTCTTTAGTGTTTTTAGGAAAAAGTAACTCATTCATATTATTTTATTTGTGAAAATTTATATAATATATTTTTTTCTTTAAGTTCATTTGTAATTTTCCTTGATGTGATTTTATGGAAATATTGCAATTTTATAAACCTTATTATTTTTTTTATAAGATTCTCATTATTATTAATCTTTTCTAGCGAAAATTTTTTATTTATGATTCTAATAATTGAAAAATTTATTATTTCACTTTCTATCAAAGATGAAATACTGCTTGAATTTACATCAATAAAATTTGCTTTTATATTCTCATATATCCAATTTTTTGCATTTTTTCTTTTTGAAATTTTATCGTTATATTCGAGTTGAATACCCGAGCCTATTCTATGATGTATATTGTTCGATTCCAATATGTCACAAATGGATTTATTTAAGTCATGTGAAGTTTCTGTCCATCTGTCTACTCTTGGTATTCCCCAGTTTACTGGTTTAGAGTTAATAATTATTGTTTCTTTAGCAACAATAATTTCATTGTTTCTGGTATGTTCAGATGTTTGAATTGCAAAGTCTAATGTAATTATATTTTTAGGTTTTTCTTCACTTATGATTTTTTTTAATTCACTAAAATCTTCTTTATTATCTGTATAGTAAATTAAGCATGATTTGTTATTTTTGAATAATTTAATATTTTTATTTAAGATTATTAAATTCATCTAGAGTTTCCTATACATAAGAAATGTATTTATATTATGAAGATCTTTTTTATAAACTCCTGAAATATCTAACTTATCTATAATCTCCTTACAGATTATGAACTTTGATTCTAATATTTCTTGGCAATACGAATTAACATCATACATTTGCATCAAATCTAGAATTATTTTTTTTGACTTTTCATCTATTATTTTTTGACTAAAAATATTATTAATTGTTTTTTTATCACGCTCTTTTGAGGATTGAATCAGGTGTAAAATTGGTAAAGACTTTTTTTTCTTTATTATGTCACTACCTATGGGTTTCCCTAAAGTTTGATCGCCCCAGATTCCTAGATAATCATCTTTGATTTGAAATATTTGTCCGAATAATTTACCAAGTTTTGTAAATAAAGAAATATTTTCTATACTTGTTTTTTCTAGGCTGCAACCAAGAATAGCTGAAGTCTCAATTAATGCACCTGTTTTCTTACTTATCATTTCCAAGTAATTTTCAACTCTAATTTCAAATGTATCTTCAAAAGAGATATCAAGATACTGCCCCTCAATTACTGATAGGCAGGTTCTATTGATCAATTTTCTTAAAAAGACTTTTTTTTCATTAAGTGATTCTGGTAATAAATTTATTGCTTCACTAGCTAAAGAATGCATTGAATTACCAGATATAATGCCTTTTGGTTCTCCCCATATTTTCCAAACTGTTTTTCTATTTCTTCTTATCTCATCTCTATCCTCTATATCATCATGAATCAGAGAGAAATTATGGAATAGCTCAATAGACATGGCTAAGGGTAAAATGTTATTTTTTTGCCCTCCTAAAGATTCATTTATTAGCATCATTAGTGAAGGTCTAAAAGACTTTCCTGAACTATTAGATTCTAAACCTGATTCATCAATCCAACCTAAAAAATATTTATGAGTTGTGTATAAGTCATCATTTAATTCTTTATAAAAGGATTTGGTGTATGAAATTATGTCATCTTGATATTGATCAAAAATTTTAGGTAAAGATAAATTATTCATTTTGAAATGTCATTATAGATAAATTATATCTCTCATTTTATTTATATAACAACAAGATAAATTATATTCTAATAAATAATTATCTTATAACAATGATATAAGATAATATGATTAGATAGATATAGATTATATTAATTTATGTTATAATAAAAATTATACAAGTAAGGTTAATTAGATTAGTTTATCAAGAGAAGACCCTGTATATGGAATAGGAATTGTTTCTAAAATTGTTGGTTTGCATCAACAGACTTTACGAAATTATGAGAGATGGAACTTAATTGTTCCTTTTAGATCTCCAGGCGGTACAAGATATTATTCAATAATTGATATAGAGAAAATCGAAAAAGTCAAAGATTGGATAGAAAAATTTGGAATCAATAGGGCTGGAATAGAAATTATTACAGAATTAATGAAGGAAATAAATGATCTAGAAAATAAGATTGAATTTCTAGAATCTGAACTAATGCGTTTTAAAAGTAGAGGAACTATGAAAGAGTTACCTGAAAAAAATAGGAGATTTTTATGATTACATCTGAGGTTTGGTCTAAAGATTCAATGGATGATAACTTGATTGAAGTTTATGAAATGGGTAGGCACTATGTTGATCAGGTTTATAAAAGTCATTTTTACACTTTAGATCACTTAATGCTAGCACTTCTTGATAATAAAAGAGCTGTAGAAATATTAATGACAGCAATTAATGCACCTGAGGATAGAAAAAAGAAATTTTTAGTATCTTACAAATCTAGAATTGGGCAAAAAATTAAATCTATGCAAAAGTATCAGGAATTAGACTTTGTTCCAGATTTAATGAATCCAATCTACGAGTTTTCTATTAAGCAAGCTGAGTATAATCACATGCAAGAAATATCAGTAGATTTAGTTTTGATGGGAATTGTTCAAGTAGTCAAGAATTATCCCTATGAACTACCTTTTGAAACCCAAAATCTCATATTGGGGTCTAGGTTAACTGTTGGGAACTTAGCTACTGCGATAAATGTTGTTAATTCTCAGGGTAATAATTTAAGGAATGTTGAAAATGAAAAGAAGACTAAATCAATTAATGATTATAATCTTCCTGAAGAAAATTCCGATGACAAAACTAAGTATGAAAATTTAGAGAAATATTCAATCGACTTAACTGCGTTAGCTAAAGAAAACCTTATTGATCCAATAATTGGTAGAGAAAAAGAAATTAAAAGAGTTCAACAAATACTTTCCAGAAGAACTAAAAATAATCCAGTAGTAATTGGTGATGCAGGCGTAGGAAAGACTGCAATAGCAGAAGGCTTGGCTTTAAATATAGTTGGAGGTAATGTACCAAATTCTATGAGAGGTAAAAGATTATTATCTCTTCAGTTAGGTCAATTATTAGCAGGAACAGGTGTCAGAGGAGAATTTGAAGAAAGGCTTCAATCAATTTTGAAAGAAATGGAAGAAGCAAGAGGAGAAATAATTTTATTTATTGATGAGATTCATACAGTTGTTGGCGCTGGCTCTGGAGGAGGTGCGTTAGATGCATCTAATATGATGAAACCAGCACTAGCTAGGGGAAAGCTTCAAACAATAGGTGCCACGACGCCAGATGAGTATAGAAAATATATTGAAACGGATCAAGCTTTAGAAAGAAGATTTTCTCCAGTATCTATTGCTGAGCCAAATATTTCTGATTCTATTAGTATGCTTGAAGGATTGAGGTCAAAGTATGAAAATCATCATGGGCTAAAAATTTCTGATGAAGCAATTAAATCTGCTGTTATATTGTCTGATAGATATGTTAAGAATAGATTTTTACCTGATAAAGCTATTGATCTTATGGATGAAGCACTATCTAGAGCAAATATTGATAACCCAGATATACCTAGTCAAATTATTGACTATGATTTACAAATTGAATCCTTTCAGGAGGAAGAAGATTTTCTTTTTTCAAAAAACAATGATTCTGCAGCTGATGATATTAGAAAAAAAAGAATTTTACTTTTAGAGAAAAGAAAAAAAGAATTTGAAAAATGGAAATTTAATAATCAACTTATTGATATAGTTCAACCAGAACATGTTGCAAAAATTGTAGCAGATAAAACAGGAATACCTGTTGATAATCTAGTTGAAAAAGAAGCTAATAAATTACTTAAACTAGAGCAGAGATTACATGAAAGAGTAATTGGTCAAACAAAAGCGGTTGAAAGTATTTCTAATGCGATAAGACGAAGTCGTGCTGGATTACAAGATCCAACAAAGCCCATAGGCTCATTCATTTTTTTGGGCCCCACTGGAGTTGGTAAAACTGAACTAGCTAAATCTCTTGCAGAATTCTTGTTTGATGATGAGAATAGCATGATAAGAGTTGATATGTCTGAATACAAAGAGAGTTATTCTATGGCTAGATTAATAGGAGCTCCTCCTGGATACGTTGGATACGATGATGCTGGGCAACTAACTGAAGCAGTAAGAAGAAATCCTTACAGTGTAATTCTTTTAGATGAGGTTGAAAAAGCTCATCAAGATATATTCAATATATTATTGCAAGTACTTGATGATGGAAGACTTACAGATGGTCAAGGTAGAACAGTGGATTTTACGAACACAGTTATTATAATGACTTCAAATATAGGTACCAATATAGTAGGTAAAGAAGCACTTGGTTTTAATAAAAAATCAGAAAAATCAGAACAAGAAATATCTGATGGTGTAAATGATTCATTAAAATCTTATTTTAGACCGGAGTTTCTAAACAGAATTGATGAAATTATAATATTTGACTCACTCTCAAAGGAAGATCTAAATAAAATTGTTGATAAAGTTTTTTCAGACTTAGATAAAAAGTTAGAAAATTTGGAAATTAGTATAACTGCTGGAAGAAAAGTAAAAGATTGGATAGCTGATAAAGGGTTTGATAAATTTTATGGTGCTAGACCATTGAAAAGATTATTACAAAAAGAAATAGAAAATAAAATTTCAAAAATGATAATAGCTAAAGAATTAAAAGAAGGAGATACGGTTTCTCTCAGACTTAAGGGTGATGAAATAATAATATCTAAAAAGAAATAAAAAAAAATAAAGATATGGAACCTTCAAAAAAAATACTTGCAATAATTCTTGCTGCAGGCAATTCTGAGAGATTTAATGATAATAAGCTTTTTTTTGAAATAGATGGTAAACCTGTTTTACAAAGAACGATTGAAAATATACTTTCTGTAGAGCATATTGATTCAATATTAATAGTTAATTCTAAGAAAGATGAATTGAAAATTGAAAAATTGTTAATTCAAATAAATTCAGATAAAAAAATATATTCTGTTTATGGAGGTAAAAATAGGGCTGATTCGTTATTATGCGCACTAGATTTTATAACTGATCAAAAACTAAATATTGATTATCTAGTAGTGCATGATGGAGCAAGACCATTTACTAAAAAAGATATGTTCTATGAAGGTATTAAGAATATTGAAATCTATGACTCTGTAATATTTGGACTAACCCCAACTGACACAGTAAAAATAATTACGGATGATAATTTTGTAAAAAAAACATTAATAAGAGATAAATTAATTAATGTCCAAACCCCTCAATTTTTTAAGAAAGAAATTTTGATAGAAAATATAAACAATAATAAAAATCTTAATGAAATTACTGATGATTCTTCCTTTTTAGATAATACAAAATATAGAGTTAAAGTTTTACCAGGTGATGAAAATAACATAAAAATAACTACCAAAAATGATGTCAGATCAGCTTCATTCTATGGAATTGGGTTCGACTTGCATAAACTAATCCCTGATAAAAAATTGAGACTTGGTGGAGTAGATATTGACTTTCCTTTTAAGTTAGAAGGACATTCTGATGGAGATGTCTTAATTCATTCAATAATTGATTCTATTCTAGGTGGATGTAATTTGGGAGATATTGGAAAATTTTACCCTTCAAATGATAAAACATTAAAAAATATAGACTCAACTCAAATGCTTAGTGAGATTTCTAAACTTATTAGAGATGAAGGATTTGAGATTATATATATTGATGTTACTGTTATAGCTCAAAAGCCTAGAATTTCTAATTACACAGATCAAATGAAAAATAGACTATCAGAGATTCTTAGAATAAATGAAAAAAATATAAATATTAAAAGTACGACTACAGATAAAATGGGTATAATTGGTTCTGAAAATGCAATTGGTTGCCAAACAATCGCAACGATTAAGAAACGATAATAATTGATTTATGTTTTTATATAATTCATTAACTAGAAAAAAAGAAAAACTATCAAAAGATAAAATCAAAATGTATGTTTGCGGAGTTACAGTTTATGACCGTCCGCATTTAGGACATGCTTTATCTACAGTTACATTTGATGTTCTACATAGATTCTTAGAATACAGTGGCTATGATGTTAAAAGAGTTCAAAACTTTACAGATGTTGATGACAAAATTATTAATAAATCCAAAGAATTAAATATTTCAGCTCAAGAAGTTGCTGAAAAATATATAGATAGTTTTTTCGAAGATATGGATGCATTAGGTGTAAGAAGAGCTGATGTCCATCCTAGAGCTACTGAAGATATGAAAGAAATCATCGAACTTATATCTTCACTTATTGATAATAAAGCAGCTTACAGTTCTAATGGTAGTGTTTATTTTGATGTTTCATACTCATCAGATTATGGTAAACTTTCTCGAAGAAATGTCGACGAAGAAATTGACGGAACTAGAATTGAAAATGATCCAGATAAAAAAAATGTTGAAGATTTTGCTTTATGGAAAAAAGCTCCACCTGATGAACCGCATTGGGAAAGTCCATGGGGAATAGGTAGACCAGGATGGCATATAGAATGTTCTGCAATGGCAAAAAAACATTTAGGTGAAACTATAGATATTCATGGAGGAGGACTAGATTTGATTTTCCCTCATCATGAAAATGAAATTGTTCAAAGTGAATCTGCCACTGGACTAAAGCCATTCTCTAAGATATGGGTACATAACGGACTATTAAAAAGAGCTGGAGATGAAAAAATGAGTAAATCTCTAGGAAATTCTTTTGATGTAAGGGATGCTTTGGAAAACTATTCTGGAAATGCAATAAGACTTTGGATTTTACAAAGTCATTACAGGCAACCAAGTACATTAGACGATGATTCATTATCAATTGCTCAGAAATCGTATCAGAGAATTGAAAGGGCTTTATCTCTTGAAGGAAAAAATGGTTTTGATACTAATAAATATCTAGATGATTTTGAAGAATCAATGAATGATGACTTAGGTACTCCTTCAGCTGTAGCTACAATTTTTGATTTAGTTCATGAAATAAATGTTCGAAATAGTAAAAGCCAAGGAATTGCAGAAGGGGTAAATCTTCTGAAGAACCTATTAAATATACTGGGATTTGATACTGAGAATAATAAATTAGAAGATAAAGACATTATAGATTTATTAGAAAAAAGGAATAATTTTAGAATTGAAAAAAAATATGATCAAGCTGATGAGATTAGAGATCAACTTTTAGACTTAGGTATTGAAATTCTTGATTCTAAAGATGGTTCAACTTATAGAAAGATTTAGAATCTTACATTTAGAACAGCAACACCAACAAATACTACAATTAATACAATGGTTAATCTGAAAAGGATTTGTTCTATGCCTCTTCTTGATCTAAAGGATCCGTCTGATTGACCAAATAGCCCAGTTGTGCTTCCTCTGGTTTGCATTAGAATTATGATTACTATAATTACCGCAAAAACCATCATTAGTATTGTGAATAATTGATCCAAATTACATCCTTTAAGTTATTTTTTTGATTCTAAAATTTTTGATATTATTTCCATTGAAATTCTTGGATCAGCTTGTCCTTTAGTTTCTTTCATTACTTGTCCAAGAAGGAATTTTTTTGATTGTTCTTTTCCCGCTATAAAATCATCTACAGCTTTTGGATTATTTTCAATTATATTATTAATTTTATCTTCTAGCTCATTACTATTAGATATTATTCCCAAATTTTGTTTAGAAATTATTTCTTCTGCATTTGCTCCTGTATTCCACATATCCTCAAAAACAGACTTAAGTATTTTGTTATTAATTGAGTTATCTTTGTATATTTCAACTAGTTTAGATAAATCTTTTGGATTAAATTTTATATCTGAAACCTTCATCCCAGAATCAAGGTTCAATAATCTATTGAACTCACCATTCATTATGTTTGCAATATATTTAATTGTTTCATTATCTTGATATTTTTTATCTATACCTAGTATTGTTTCTTCAAAAAAATCTGAAAAATTTATATCTTCACTTAGTAGCTTTGCATCGTAATCACTAAGTTGATATTCATTTATATATTTCATTCTCCTTGTTTCAGGTAATACTGGAAGATTTTGCTTGATATTATCTATCCAATTATCGTCTAATCTTAATGGAGGTATGTCAGGTTCAGGAAAATATCTGTAATCATTTGATTCTTCTTTAGTTCTTTGAGAAATAGTCATAGATTTTTCTTCAAGCCATCCTCTAGTTTCCTGAATAATTTTTTCACTATTTTCAATACACTTTATTTGTCTTTTAATTTCATAATTAACTGCTTCAGCAACTGCTGAAATTCTATTCATATTTTTTATTTCTACCTTAGTTCCAAGTGTCTTAGATCCTTTTTCTCGAACACTTATATTTGCATCACACCTAAAAGAACCTTCTTCCATATTTGCTGATCCAACTTGGATATACCTGATTATTTGTTGAAGTTTTTCTATGTATTCGACAACTTCATCAGAAGAGCTAAGGTCTGGTTCTGTGACAATTTCCATTAATGGAGTCCCAGATCTGTTAATGTCTAACAAACTATAATTTGAATCTCTTGTATTTATATGAGTTAATTTTGCAACATCTTCTTCCATATGAACTCTATTTATTCTGATTTTCTTTTCATTAGACAAAATTAGATTACCTTCTACACAAATAGGTTCATCAAATTGGGAAATTTGGTAGCCTTTCATTAAGTCAGGATAAAAATATTGTTTTCTATCAAATTTTGTGAATTTTGAAATTCCGCAATTTAATGCAAGCCCAATTTTAATTGCGCTTTCAACTGCTTTTTTGTTTACTACTGGAAGTGCACCAGGTAAACCCATAGAAGTTGGGTCTACTAATGTATTTGGCTCTGAATTTTGATATTTAGCACTAGATTTACTAAACATTTTAGAGTTTGTATTTAGTTGGACATGTGTTTCTAGTCCTATTACTGCTTCATATTGCATTATAAATTTTGAAAATTAATATTTAGTCTAAGAAATCATTTTATATTAGTTATTATAAGATTATAATATATAAGTAGACAAAAAAAATTATTTCAGGAGATAACTTATATGCCAACACCAGATAGCATTTCTAGAGAGACAGATCTTTCCGGAATGGAGTACAAATGGGGATTTACAACTGATGTAGAAACAGAACTTGCTCCTAAGGGAATTGATGAATCAATAGTTGAGTTAATATCTAAGAAAAAAAATGAACCTCAATGGATGCTTGATTGGAGAATGAGGGCATATAAACATTGGGAAAAAATCAACAAAAATCATAAAGAGCCGACTTGGGCAAAAGTAAATTATCCACCAATAGACTATCAAGATATATACTACTATGCCGCACCAAAATCTATGACTGAGACACCGAAATCATTAGATGATGTTGATCCAGAGATGCTAGAAACTTTTGAAAAACTTGGAATTCCAATAAATGAAAGAGAAAAATTAGCCGGTGTTGCTGTTGATGCAGTATTTGATTCAGTTTCAGTTGCAAATACTCTAGATGATCAATTAAAAGATATGGGTATAATATTTTGCTCATTTAATGATGCTGTAAAAAATCATCCTGATTTAGTAAAAAAATATATAGGATCTGTTGTCCCTTATTCAGATAACTTTTTTGCATCTTTGAATTCAGCTGTATTCTCAGATGGCTCGTTTGCTTATATTCCACCTGGGGTTAGATGCCCTATAGAATTAATGACTTATTTTAGAATTAATACTGAAGGCTCAGGCCAATTTGAGAGAACTCTAATTATTGCTGATGAAGATGCATATGTTTCTTATCTAGAAGGTTGTACAGCTCCTTTTAGAAAAACATCACAATTGCATGCTGCAGTTGTTGAACTAGTAGCTTTAGAGAAAGCTGAAATTAAGTATTCAACTGTTCAAAATTGGTTTCCAGGGACTAAAGAAGGTGAGGGTGGTGTATATAATTTTGTAACCAAACGAGGAAAAGCTAGCAAAGATTCGAAGATTTCGTGGACTCAAGTTGAAACAGGTTCAGCAATTACTTGGAAATATCCATCTGTTATTTTACAGGGTGATAATTCTATTGGTGAGTTTTATTCAGTTGCTTTAGCTAATAATCATCAACAAGCTGATACAGGCACCAAAATGATTCATATAGGTAAAAATACAAAATCTACAGTTGTTTCTAAAGGAATATCTGCTGGACAAGGACAAAATACTTATCGAGGCCAAATCAAAATTATGCCTTCTGCAGACGGAGCTATGAACCATACTCAGTGTGATTCATTGTTAATAGGAGATAAATGTGGTGCTCACACTGTACCTTATATTGAAGTAAAAAATTCTTCTGCCAGATTAGAGCATGAAGCTTCAACTTCAAAAGTGTCAGAGGATCAATTATTCTACCTTATGTCTAGAGGATTATCAGAAGAAGAAGCAAATCATATGATTATTACTGGATGGAGTAAAGATGTTATTAAAGAATTGCCTTTCGAATTCTCTCTTGAAGCCTCTCAACTTTTGAAAGTTAGTCTTGAAGGTGCAGTTGGATAAATTTTTAGATAAAAATTTATTAAATCTTTAAAAAAATATATACATATATTGGAGAAATAATTGTTAAAAATAAATAATTTAAAAGCAAAAGTTATAGATAACGATGAAATGATTTTGAATGGAATCGATTTGTCTGTTAATGAAGGAGAAATTCATGCCATTATGGGGCCTAATGGTTCTGGAAAGAGTACCTTGGCTAATGTTCTAGCAGGAAGACCTGACTATGAAATTACTGATGGAGAAATACATTTCAAATCATTATTAATAAACGATCTGCCACCAGATGAAAGATCTCATTTAGGAATGTTTCTTGCATTTCAATATCCATCTGAGATTCCAGGTGTAAGGTCTTTTCAAATGCTCAAATCATCATTGGATGCTAAAAAAGAATATTATAAAGAAAAGAAACTCAGCGTAAGAGAATTTTCAAAATTATATGATCAAAAAGTTAAAGATTTAGGTATTGATATTGATCTAACAAAAAGATCATTGAATTTCGGTTTTTCTGGTGGTGAGAAGAAAAAAAATGAAATATTGCAATTGTCTGTTTTAGAACCAAGTTTAGCCATACTTGATGAAACAGACTCAGGACTTGATGTTGATGCTTTGAGAGAAGTTTCTGATGGAGTAAATGCACTAAAATCTTCTAATAGATCTTTCATAATAGTTACTCACTACCAAAGAATATTAAATTACATTGAACCTGATTTTGTTCACGTTTTGGTAGACGGTTCAATTGTAAAATCAGGTAATAAAGATTTAGCTCTTGATATTGAAAATAATGGGTATGAAAAAATTATCTCAGAAGTGAAAAAATAAAATGAGTACTAAAGATTTCTTTGAAAGTATCGATAATATCGTTCAAGAAAACTTAATATCAAATAAAGATATTAATGAAGTAAAAAAGGACGGATGGGAAAGATTTAAAGATCTTGGGTTACCTCCCAATGATCATACTAGAGAATTATGGAAATATTCAAATTTTTCAAATCTTCAAAATATAAAATATTCAAATGCTGAGTATTCAAATTTTGATTTGGAAGGAAATTTGAATAATTTGGTTGATAATACACCTAATAATATTTTTATAGTAAACGGTTTTTTTGATTCTAATAAATCAAACTTTACAGAAGACATTATTGTTGAAAGCTCATCTACTTTAGACAAACTTGATTATTTAAAGTCATCTTTAGGAACTATTGCTAAAAATGAAGAGAATGAGTTAATAGCACTAAATTCTTCAATTATGCTAGACCCTGTTTTTATATCTATAAAAAACCAGAAAAAAGAAAATTCTATAAATATCTTTATAATTACAACTCACCAAAAAAAAGAATTTTCATCCTCTCCAAGATTGTTTATTGAAGCTTCAAAAAATACCTGCTCAAATATAAACGAAATATATGTAGATTTGTCCTCTGATGAATTACAAAATCTAACAATCCCAGTTCTTGAATATCTGATTGATATTTCAAGTGAAGTAAATCATAGAAGAGTCCAGTTATCTTCAGAAAATTCCTATTTTTTTAATTTTGATAGGATTCTTCAAAAGGAAAATTCTAAATTATCTTCTGTGTCTTTTTCGACCTCAGGTCAACTGTCTAGGTACGATATTCATAGTGATTTAATTGGAATTAATTCTGAATGCTCATTTCATGGTTTATATATAACTGATAAAGATCAACATCAGGAAAATGAAATTTCAACAACTCATACTGTTGGAAAATGTTCAAGTGATCAAATGTTTAAGGGTATATTAGCTGGTAAATCTAGAGCAGTTTTTAGTGGAAAAGTACTGGTAAAAAAAGATGCTCAAAAAACTAAAGCATTTCAAAAAGACTTAAATTTTTTACTTTCTAAAGATGCTGAAGTTGATACCAAGCCTAGTTTAGAAATTTATGCTGATGATGTCGAATGTAGCCATGGAGCAACAGCAGGTAATATGGATAAAAATATGTTGTTTTATCTTCAAAGTAGAGGAATTGATAAGGATGAAGCTACATCAATGTTAATTAGAGGATTTGCTCAAGAAATTATTGATGAATTTGAAGATGAAAATATTACAAATGCTCTAGAAGAAATATTAAAGGAAAAAATAAACATTTTAGATATTCAGGGAATAATGTAATAATGGTCAACGACGAATTAAATGAAATGTATGAAGAGATAGTTATGGATCATTATCATAACCCAAGAAATACAGACTTAATCTCTGAACCTGACTTTGAGGTTGAGAAAAATAATCCTTTTTGTGGAGATGAAATAAAAATTCAAATTTCCTTAGATGAAAACAAAAATGTTTCAGTCAGTGTTACAGGTAGAGGATGTGCAATATCTCAAGCATCAGGATCCCTAATGGCTGAGCAAATTCATCGAATACCCTATTCAGAACTTCAGGATAATGTTAATTTATTTAGAAAACTTATTAAGAGTGAGGAACTATCTGAACAAGAACTAGATAAGTTAGGAGATATATCCTCACTGTCGGGTGTGAAAAAATTTCCTGTGAGAATAAAATGTGCAATGTTATCTTGGGTTGCACTTGAAGAAATTTTAAGAAAAAACTAATCAGACAAAGTCTTTTTTAATCCATTGCCAATATTAGTAAATTTAAAATTTCTAATAAGATTTAATATTTTTGAGTTATCAAGATAAATATTCATGATTTCTCCATCTACTTTTGAAATATATTTTGGATTTTTTTTATAATCTAGTTCACTCTTTAATTTATTAAATATTTCAATTATTTTGACTTCTTCGTTGGAAGAAACATTAAAAATTCCTTCTGTTTTTTTTTCACAAATCTTATTTATTATTTCTACAATATCATCTATAAACACATAATCTCTTGTTGAATTTCCATCTCCATAAATTGATACTGTTTTGTTTTTTTTCATTAAACTAATAAATTTCGGAATTACATTAGCTTCTTTTTGATGAGCTCCATAAATATTTGAAGGTCTAATAATTGAATATTTATATTTTGTGTCTTTTAGGTGCTCTAAAGTTATTTTTTCTGCTTCCATTTTTGAAATTCCGTAAGGAGAAATTGGATCTAAAATATGATTTTCATCAACAGGTAAATAATTAGGAGTTCCATAAACAGCTCCACCTGATGATATTAACATAAAGAAACAGTCTGATAATTCTTTTACAGATTCAATAATATTTCTTGTACCATCAATATTTATTTTATTATTTTTCTCTGGTTGATTTATTGAGTTAATAACGCTAGTTTGGGCAGCTGTATGAATAATATAATCCGGATTATAAGACTTAATTACCTTATTAATTTTATTATCAGTAATATCTAAATTAATTAGCTCGCATGATTTGTAATTCTTTATTTCTTCAATTTTATGAACATTGGAAGAAAGATTATCTATTACTAAGATATTATTCTTACTTTGAAACTTTTTTAGTAATGAATAACCCAAAAAACCTAATCCACCAGTAATAATTATTTTTTTACTTTCCAAAAAATTTATTCCTATGCATATTCGACTACGTCATTTATATTATGATCTTTAGAAATTAATTTTGAGTGATGAAATACTTCTAATGCTTTTTCATACTCGTCCTTTGAAACTTCAATATTTGAGTCCCATGTTTTTAATTCTTGATAATCTTTTATAGCAGCTGAAATAGATTTTTCCTCAAAATCAGGAAAATATATCTTAACTGTTTTGGCAATATCATCTGGATTTGCTGTATTGACCCATTTTTTAGATTTCTCGAAGGCTTTTGAAAATTTCTTACCTTTATCACTGTTGATCCATTCTTTTTCAGCACATAAACTTGAAAATGCAACTGGTCCTATTTGTTCTCCAACTGAAGCTACTATTTCGCCTTGGTTTTCTAGAGATAGCTGGTGAGGATATGCTCCTTGTTCATGAAAAAAAGCATCACTACTATCCTTATATTCTTGAATCATTTCTTGAGTTGAAAGAACTTTGTCTGAAACAAGATCAATCTTATTTAAGTCTATGTTATTTTTTGATAGTGCATAAGATAACATTGCTTGAGGTTGACCGCCTCTAACATAATAAAAATCTTTCTTATATAAATCTTCCCATTGAAACTTATCTTTATTTTTAGAAATTATAAAAAATCCATCTCTTGAATTTATAAGAGCAAAATGTTTTATTGATAAATCTAATTTTTTTTCGAAGAAGTTCCAACTTCCTGAAACAGCTGATTGTGCAACATCAATTTCTTGAGATTTTATTTTTTCATAAACATTTACATTTGGTTCTGGTATGTGATACTTACCCTCAAGTCCTTCCTCTTCTAAAAAACCGCCATTTACAAGAGCTAAAAGTGGAGAGTAAAACACAGCATGTCTTGATGCGGTAATATTTATTGTTTTCATTTTTTCACCTTTTTATAAGAATTTACAAAAATAAATGTATATTTTTGTGAACATTTTATAATAGAATTCAGTTTATAATTCATTCGAAAAGGCTAATTTGTCACGTTATTCAAGAAACAAAACCAGTCTCAGGCAAATAGAAGGAAGACATTCAGTAATTGAAACTTTATTATCTGATAAAAAAGTTTCTTTCATTGATATATCTGATTCAAATGACCAAGGTGAACAGATACAAAAGATTCTTAATTTAGCTAAAGAAAAGAAAATTCGTATTAATTTTTTATCTAGAAAAGCTTTAGAAAAAAAATCTGCTACTAAAAAATCTCAAGGTGTTATTTTATATTTAGATGATAATTTTCAATCTTCAATTGAAGATATGATTTTTTTAGCTGACAAAAAAAAAGAAGTTCCCTTAATTATATTTTTAGATAGAGTCCAAGATCCTCATAATCTTGGAGCAATTGCCCGAACAGCTGAAGTTTTTGGAGTGCATGGATTAGTAGTTCCTTCTAAAGAATCTGCAAAAATATCGCCAGGAGCAATTAGATCATCAGCTGGAGCTTTGGAGCATATTGAATTTACTATTGTAAATTCAATAAGTAAAAGTTTAGATTACCTTAAAAAAATGAACTTCCAAATATTATCTTTAGATATGAATGGTGAAAATTTATCAAACGTAGATATAGATAACTCATTACCTATTGCTTTAGTTGTTGGTTCAGAACATGATGGTGTTTCAAAAAGAATTTTGGAAAATTCTGATAAAGTTTTATCAATTCCTATGAGTGGAGAAATTTCTTCTTTAAATGTTTCTGTAGCTACAGGCATAACTTTATATAATTTATTTCTGAAAAGGAATATTAATGGATAAAAAATTATTGTTAGTTGTTTTTCCTGTTGTATTTACTGCAAATATTTTTCTTTTAGATTTTAATACAACAATAATAGCTATCCCTTCAATTTCTGATGAATTTGATTTATCTCTTAGGCTGGCTTCTTGGATAATTCTTTCAGCATCAATTATTATGACTGCATTCTTAATGCCCATAGGTAGAATAGCTGATCTAGTAAGTAGAAAATTATTTTATATAATTGCTCTCATAATTTCTCTCTCAGGAATTATCTCTGCTAGCTACGCATCTGATGTATATATATTAATATTGTGTAAAACAATATCTGCCGTGGGCACAACGGGTACTTCAATAATGATGTTTGTAATTGTTACAGCTACCTTCCCAAAAAAATACCAAGGAATGGGATTAAGTATTATTACAACATCTGTAGCTCTAGGAATGATGATTACTCCGTTCATAGGAGGGGTTTTATTAGATAATTATGGTTGGAGATTTGCATTCAGACTAATTGGATTTTTAGGAATATTTACAGTTTTAATGGCATTACTGTTTGTTCCTAAAATGGAAAAACCTGAAATTGATAGAAATTCCATGGATATTATAGGAATGATATATTTCATTTTAATAATGACATTATTTGTTTTTATAATTAATGATCCTTTATCATTTGGATTTTTTTCTATTATTCATATTCTTCAAATAATTATTTTTTTGGTATTAGTAATGTTTTTTTATAAACATGAAAATAATCATCCCAAGCCGATTTTAGATTTTAAGAATTATAAAAAACCTGCATATTTTTGGGGATCAATTTCTAGAATGTTTGGTTTTGTTGGATTTTCAGTTTTAATGTTTATTAATCCTATTTTTTTACAAAAAGTTATTGGACTGAGTGAAACTTCAGTAGGTACAACATTGTTTTATTCTGGAACGGGTACTGTGATTGCTTCTGCTATTTCTGGTCGTTTATCTGATAAATTTGGACATAAAATATTTACTGTAACAGGAATGCTTTTCTCTGCTTTTGCAAATTTATCTCTTTCTTTTATAGCAAATGATTTCAATCTAACTATATTTACTATAATAATGTTCATAAATGGATTTGGTATTGGTATGTGGATGGCACCCAATATGAGTGCAGTGTTAAGTAGTGTAACTAAAGATCAATATGGATCTGTAAGTGCTTACTTAAATTTAATCAGAAATATTGGTACTACATTTGGTCAAAGTCTAGCGGCTACAATAATAATAATTTTCTTAGCTTCAGGATCTATCTCTATTCAATTAAGTGATATTAATTCTAATTCATCAGAAGAAATATTAAGTTTATTTATTAATGGCTGGAGAACAACATTAATAATTTCTAGTATTATAGTCTTTATATCTGTTTTTGCTTCATACAAAACAAAATAGGAGGTGGCACTATGAATAATTTGGAAAATAAAGTAGTAATTATAACTGGCGGTGGAACTGGAATTGGAAAAGCTATTGCAAAATTATTCTGTTCAGAAAATGCAAAAGTAATTATTGCATCACGAAATCAAGAAAATTTGATTAATGCAGTTAATGAAATTAGACAAACTGGAAATGAAAAAATTGATTATTATAAGACTGATGTAACAAATACCGAAGATGTTGCTAATCTTTTTTCCTTTGCTTTTAATAGGCATGGTGCCGTTGATGTTTTAGTAAATAACAGTGGAGTGATGGATGGAAATCCAATAGATCAAGTCTCAGATGAGCAATGGGATAATGTTATATCTGTTAATGTTACTGGTACATTTAAGTGTACTCGAGAAGGGTTCAAGTACATGAAATCTAGAGGAGGAAAAATTATAAACATTGGTTCGATAGCTGGAGAATCTCCACGAATGTTTTCTTCTCCTTATACTACTAGTAAACATGCAGTTAGAGGACTAACTAAATCTGCAGCTCTTGATGGACGAGAGTACGGAATATCTGTAAGCTGCTTAAATCCTGGGAATACCATGGTTGAAAGAAGAGCAGATGGTAGATCTGGAACTGGCAAGGATCAAGGCCCTGAAATTTTAATTAATGCAAATGATATTGCTAGGACAGCGCTCCTTATGGCTACTTTGCCTGAAGGAACTAATATGCTTGATGCGACGGTATTACCTATAAAACAAGAATTTATTGGTAGAGGATAAAAAATAATTTCGTATAATAATAAAAAAAATGAGAGGGTTGAATATGTATATATTAATGGTTAGGCTTTCGGTAAAAAAAGATAAAGTAGATGAGTTTATAAAGGAATCTATAGGGGATGCAGAAGGTTCAGTGAGGAATGAACCTGGATGCAGAAGATTTGATATTATTCAAGATTCAACAGATCCAACCCAATTTGCTTTTTGTGAAGTGTATGATGATGAAGAAGCTTTTAAGGCTCACACCACTTATGAACACTTTAAGATATGGGCTAAAAATACAGAAGATTTTTATTCTGCTGAGACAGAGGTGTCGTTTTGTAAACCAGTATATCCAAATGAAAATGTTATATGGGATTCATTGAGAGAAAATTCTTCAGACCATGAATATTTTTCAAATTCGTCTCTAATGGTTATAGCAGCACCCCAGTACGTTAAGGAAGAAAATGTTGATGAATTTATTGATTCAATAACATTAGATAGTATTGGATCAACCAATGAAGAACCTGGATGTTTGAGATTTGATGTATATCAAAATGTGAATGATCCTACAGAGCTTTATCTTTATGAGGTTTATTCTAATGCAGATGCATTTGAATACCATAGAGGTACTCCTCATATAAAAAATTGGCAAGAGACTGTTAAGGACATGTATGATGAGTCTAGAAAAGGCCAAAATGGTAGAAGAGGAAAGAATATATGGCCACCAGATAACTGGGAATGGAATTCTGGTCAAAGAAAATAATAGGGGGAATTATGAAAGTAACTGGAGTAAAGACTTATGTTATAGAAAATGAGTCTGCACCACGATCAGGTGGAGGAGAACAAACGGGTGATTGGTATATTGGAGGTAAGTATTTTCTTATCTTGGAACTATCAACTGATGAAGGAATAATTGGTTTAGGCGAAAAGCTTACAGGAAGTTCTTTTACTGGAAAAATGACATGGAAAGATTTTAAATCTCAAATACAATTGGTTCATGAAACTGTTGAAGCATTCGTAGTTGGGAAAAATCCATTTGATATTGAAAAAATTTACTATGATATGTACGCAGGAAGGCACGATTACAGACTTCCTAGTTTACACTTTGGAATGGTTTTATCAGGAATTGAAATGGCTTTATGGGATATAGTAGGCAAAGCAACTAATCAGCCAATTTATAATTTACTCGGAGGAAAATGCTGGGATAAATTAAGAGCTTATGCTTATATGCCTCCAATACCTGAAGGTAATCCAGATAACGCTGGTGCGGTTGCAGAGCAATTATTAAAAGAAGGAAATACTGCCTGTAAATTTGATCCTTTCCACCCTATAACAGGTGTTCCTAGAGACATTAGCTTGAAAGAAATTACTTATACTGAAAACATCTTTAAGAGTATAAGATCTGCAGTGGGGAATGATCTAGAAGTAGGACTAGGAACTCACGGACAACTAACTACATATAGCGCTATAAGAGTAGCTAAGGCTATTGAACCGTATCAACCTTTTTGGTTTGAAGAACCTGTTTCACCTGAAAATATAGATGAGATGGCAAGGGTAGCTGCTCATACAAGTATACCTATTGCAACAGGAGAAAGACTTGCCACAGTTTTTCAATTTTCTGAATTACTAAAAAAGCAAGCTGCTCAAATAATTCAAATTGATATAGGTCAAGCTGGAGGGATTTTAGTAGGTAAAAAGGTTGCTGCAATGGCTGAGGCAAATTATGCAGTTATTGCTCCACATATGTATTGTGGACCTGTTGCGGCAGCAGCAGCATTACAGGTAGCCACTTGTGCACCAAATTTTATGATAGCTGAAGCGAACCAAGGACCTCTTCACAAAAAAATATTCAAAGATCCGGTTGTATTTGAAAATGGGTTTATAGAAATTCCTACAGGCCCAGGTTTAGGAGTTGAGTTTGATCCTAAAGTTTTAGAAAAGCATATAGTTAGCTAACTATAAATCTATAGTATTAAAACTTGGTTTTCCCATAAGAGTGTTGCTGTGCATTTTTCCACCAAAATTTGCATCAGATATCCACATCTTATTTCCTTTGATAGACATACCATGTGGGTAGGGATCATCCTCTTCTAGTTGTATTTCATCAATTACCAATCCATTTACAATATTGTACTTAATTATCTTTTTGGTTGAAGTATGCGCGCACCAGATTCCATCATCTTGCCTAGCTAATCCATGTAATCTTTCTTCTTCAACAAGGAATCTATCAATAATCTTGTATGAATCAGCATCTACTTTATATATTGCCTTTGGATTAAAAGCAGTAATCCAAATTATTCCGTTATCCCATTCCAAACCGTGCACCCCGCCTTTATCCGGAGTTTCAAATTTATCAATAAATTCACCCGTATCGATATCAAGTTTATAAATTAATCCTTTATGAGTGTCAGTTTTCTTAAATGGTCTCGCTTGAGTTTCTCCATTTGAAGCAGTCCAAATATAACCTCCTCCGACAGTTATACCTGAACCATTTTCTGTAATAGTTTGTAGTTTTTTGGAAATTTTTCCAGATTCTTCAAGAATATATACGTCATCTAATTCCTGATCCATAACGTATAATCCATCTTTAGTCCATTGAAGTCCATTCGGATGTTTACATGGAGAATCAAATACTTCTGTGCTCAACATTGTCTAACCTCTCTTAATTTTATTCATCTGATCTGCTTCATTTTATTCATGTGATTTGATGAAAATAATGCAATAATTATACAAATATTTATTTATTTATATATTAGTTAGTAAAAAAATGTTTTCAATTTTTAAGAAAAATAAAAAAGTTATGATCTTTATTGATGGATCTAATCTTTATCATGTTCTTTTGAAGAATTGTGGCAGAAGTGATTTGAAATTTCAAGATTTTGCGAAAAAACTTACAGGTTCCGGTAGGAAATTAGAAAAAATATTTTATTATAATGTCAGGCAGGAATTAGAAGGAAAAATCAAAATTCCAGAAGAACAAAAAAAATTCTTAAACAGCCTTCATAAAATACCTGGATTTGAAGTCAAATTAGGTATTTGGAAAGAACAAAATGGCTCCATTGTTGAAAAAGGAGTCGATGTAATGCTTGCAACAGATCTTGTTTTACATGCAGTAAAAAATAATTTTGATACAGCAATTATTGTAAGTGGTGATGGTGATTTTTTCCCAGCAATTGAAACTGTAAAAAAAGAAGGCAAAAAAGTAGAAGTAGCAGCTTTTGAATCAAATATATCTAAAGAAGCTAGTGATTCTGCTGATAAAGTGCTAAAGCTTTACAAAGCTTTTTTTAATGGTTTATGGATGCCTAAAAGAAGGCCTAGAAAACTAGGATATTCTAATTACAAAAAAAGAAGACCTGCTCAAACAAAAGATACTAACTCTTCAAATAGATCTAATTCTAGAAGAAAAATATTATCATAAATTTCTAATGTTTCATAAGATCAGTCGTATAAATATTCCCTCACAAATTACATTCACTATTCTACCATTAGGACTTATCATAATGGGAGATAGTATATTGTATGTAATTTTACCCTCTAATTATGATTTTTTTGAAATAGAATCTTTTTTAGGCATTGATAGTGCGTTCTGGATAGGTTTTATTTTATCTATTAATAGATTTGTTAGATTTTTTTCAAATATTTTATCTGTAAAAATTCTCCAGAATCTAGGGTTTAGAAATTCTATGTACTTAGCTTCAATTTTTGGGGCAGGTTCAACGCTTGGTTATGCCATATTTAAGGGAGTCTTTTTAATAATTATAATGAGAATTATTTGGGGCTTTTCATACTCAATATTTAGACTCTCTTATCAACTAAAAGTATTTTCATATAATCCCCAAAACTTTGGGAAATATGTTGGATATTGTCTTAGTGTGCAAAGATTTGGAAGTTTAATTGCAGTTACTTTAGGGGTTTATTTAGCTGTTAAATTAGGTTATTTTAATTTACTTTTATTATTATCTTTGCTTGTTATACCAGCTTTTATATTAGTTTCCAGAATTAAGGAAATTAATATTGATAAAATTTCTAAACCAAAAGTTAATTGGAACTTATTTTATTTTGATCATCAATTCTTATTAAGAAAAAATATTTTATTATTGTCTTTTTTTAAGTTTTCATCATCATTTACATCAAATGGCTTAGCTATTGCTACTATTACTCCATTTTTGATTAGTATAAACCAAGGATCAATGTCTAAGGAATTGATACTAACAATAGCTGGGGTGATAGTTGGATTCAGATGGATTGCAGATATAATTTTTGGGGTATTATTTGGTTATTTTTCAGATAAATTTGGAAGAAGAAAAAATATTATTATTAGTTCTACATTAATGATTTTGGCGATTATAATTTCAATATCAGGAATAGAATTTTTTCTTAGTATTATTTGTTTAGTTATAATGTTTTTTCTTAGTGTTTCTTTAGAAACATCTTTAGACTCTCAATTAGGTGAAATATCTCCAGATAAAGAAAAGTCAAATATACTTTCTAGGTATTCAACTTGGCAAGATTTAGGAGCTGCTTTTGGTCCAATAGTTGGATATGCAATTGGAATATATTATGGAATTCACTATGGCTATATACTTTCATTAATTCTTATATTTCTATGTTTATTTTTCTATATTTTCAAATTCAAAGAATCTACCAATCAAGTTGTTTGAAATTTTCATTTGAATTCAAGATTATTTCCTGATTAGATCCATCACCTTTCATTTTGTATATATCTGCTCTTCCGTGTGCATTTGAAGTAAATATAATACTTTTATTTCTTTCAGACCAAGAAATATTTTTTTCATCAACCTCATTATTAGTTAATCTACTATTTTTCTTATTTCTTATCTCATGTATATAAATTTCACTATTTCCAGAAGAATCACTTACATATAATATTTTATTGCCACCAAAAGCCCACTCAGCTTCAATAATATTTATACTTTCGTTAGTGTGTATTTTTTTTACATTATTTTTTTTCATTTCCATTTCATCTTTTTGATTACCAACATTCTTCAATATTTTATCTACATCTTCAAAAATATATAAACTATTGATTTCATTATTTATTCTTGAAAAAAGTATATATTCTCCGTTTGGACTCCAAAATGGTTTTTGACCTTCTGTGATATAAATTTCATTTACACCTTTAGGATTCGATACGTAGATTGAATTTTCTATAGTATAAACTATCCATTTATTGTCAGGAGACCAAGATCCTAAACTAGCTTTTTTATCAGATCTAGTAATGGGTAATAAATTTTCAGATTCAAGATTATAGAGATATATATTACTAGTATTATTTTTATATTCAAATTCTATAGCTATTTCTTTAGAATTGGGTGACCAATGATAATCTTCAACATCACCAAGGTTATTATTTAAGATTCTTAAATTTATACCTTGATTATCACTTATCCATAAATCTTTCGAATTATTTTTTTCCGAAATAAATGCAAAATATTCTTTATTAGGAGACCAGCTTGGATTATAAGAGTTGATACTCAAGTCTGTAATATAGGTGAAGGCAGGATTACTTTCTTTTTGGATAAGTACAATTCTTGAAATGTTTTCTACTTCTTCTTCTGCAATTATGTGTTCATTTATCTCAGCCCCACAAGAATAGAAAAAAATTGATCCAAATATAAAGAATGTAAGTATATTGATTTTTTTAATTCGTTTTTTCATTAAAAGTTTTTTTTTGTAGTTTAATGAATTATAATCAAAATCAAATTTGATAGCATTTTACATAATTTACAAAATAAGAGGTTAAAATGAAATTTTCTTTTTTTTCAATGCCATTACATTTACCAAATGAAAATCCTTCCTTAGCTTTTAAACGAGATATGGATATGATTAAACTCGCTGATGATTTAGGATATGATGGATTTTTTGTAGGAGAGCATCATACTGCTGCTTGGGAAAATATTCCATCTCCCGAACTTTTTTTATCTAAAGCATCTGCTTATGCTAAAAGAATGCAACTTGGCTCTTCATTGGTAAGCTTGCCTTTTCATCATCCGTTTAATGTTGCAGAAAGATTTGCTTTTTTGGATCATTTAACTGAAGGAAGAGCAGTTCTTGGCGTTGGACCTTGTAGTTTACCTCCTGATGTAAAGTTGTATAACATTCCTTCACAAGACTTAAATCCAATGATGAGAGAATCATTAGAAATAATTGACTTATTATTAACGTCTGATGAACCAGTCAGTTATTCAGGAAAATTTTGGAATATAGAAGATATGTTTATCCAATTAAAATCTTATCAACAACCAAGATTACCATTTGCTACAGCATCTGTAGGATCTGAAAGATCTTTAGAATTTGCTTCAATGTACGATATGCACATATGGTCATTAGCTTTAGAAATCACACCACCTGGTGCTATTCATTGGTCAAACCAATGGAAAAAGGTTGAAGAATTTTCAAATAAATTGGGTACTGCGCCATCTAAAGATGATTGGAGAGTAGTAACTTATGTTCATTTAGCTGAAACAACTAAACAGGCATGGGATGAAGTAGAAAAAGCAATTGAAAGAGATATTCATGAATATTTTTATGTAATTGGAGGTCACGAAAGCTGGCTTGTAGATCAAGATCAAGATCCTTATTCTCTAACAGCAAAAGAAATAGTTGAATCAAGAAATTGGATTGTTGGCACTCCTGAAGATGCAATTAAAAAAATCAATGAAATGAATGATAAAGCTGATGGTTTAGGTGGATTGATGTTTACCACTCATGAATGGACTAATCAAAACGCGATTAATAATTCATTAGAACTTTTTGCTAGATATGTTATGCCTGAATTTAAAGGCCATTCGAAGTCCATTAAGAAAGCATGGGAAATAACCAAAAATGACAGGAAAAATAATAAAATTCCTAGCTTATCATCAAAAGAATCAAGCCCTAACTTAGACAAACATAAATCTAACTTATACCTAAATAGATAAAACAATGCTAAATATAAAGAATCTTTATTCAGAAGTAGATAATAATGTAGAAAGATTGATCTTACTTCATCAAGAATTAATTAAGATTGAATCTGTAAATTCTGGTTATATGCCTACTGGAAATGAAACTGAAGTTGCTGATTTTTGTTCAGATTGGCTCAAGCAATATGGCATTGAATCTAATATTCTTTCAAGAGTACCTGAAAGAGGCAATTTAATATCAGAATATCCCTATTCATCTGGAAATAAACAACTCTTATTAATGTCTCACTCAGATGTTGTACCAGTAGAAAATTATGAAAAATGGAATAAAGCTCCTTTCAGTGCCGAATTAATCGAAGGAAAAATTTGGGGGAGAGGTTCTTCTGATTGTAAAGGATTACTTGCGTCTCAAATGATGGCATTATCAATTTTGGCAGAAAGAAAAATAGAATTTAATGAAAAATTTACACTTGTTTGTGGTTCAGACGAGGAACATGGAGGTCGTTATGGATTTGGATGGTTGGCTGAAAATCATCCTGAAGAATTAATGTATAAATATGCTGTTAATGAGGGCGGTGGATCTCCAGTTACAATAGGTAATAATTTATATTATTTATTAGGTACTGGGGAAAAAGGAAGACTAGAAATTAAGATAAAAATCAGAGGAGAAAGCTCTCATGCATCGGTTCCTTGGATGGGAGTTAATGCCATGGGACCTACGGCAAATGCAATATCTCAAATATTAAATTATTCCCCTGATCTAGATTGTTCTACAGATATATTTAATTATCTAAATTTATTTGGCATAGAAACTAAACCTTCCATTGAAAATTTAGAACTAATTATTTCCGAGGCTTACGAAAAAAATCCAAGCCTTGGATCCCTTTTAAGAGCTCTATCTAGAATGACAATAACTCCAACAATTATTAATGGAGGTATTAAATCTAATTCTGTACCCGAAACAATTGAAATGGTTTTAGATGTTCGTACTTTGCCTCATCAAAATGATTTAGATGTATCTAAGGCTTTAGATAAAATTCTTAGTGATGTCCCGAACCTATCTTATGAAATAGATTACATGGCAAAACCCAATTCTTCTCCATTTGAAACAGAGTTATTAGAAGCTATTAAGAAGTCTCAAGCAATAAGTGTTGAAAGAGATGATATTCAATGGATACCAGCTGTTTCAAATGGGTTTACGGATTCTAGATTTACCAGAGATCTAGGAGTTATTACCTATGGTTTTAGAGGTACTCATCCAGAGGATAATCCTAATACTGAAAACGTCCATGGTACTAATGAAAACTATGGAGTTAAGTCATTAATTAGCTCTTCTAAAACAATGCTAGGAATTATTTGGGAACTTTGTGACCCTATTACCTAGTTATTGCACCTTCAGATGCTGGTTGAACTAATTTGATATATTTTCCAAGAGTTCCTCTATCATATAACGGTGGCCTTGGTTTCCATTTTGAAAGTCTTTTATTAATTTCGCTATCTTCAATTAATAGATTTAGCTCAAATTTTTCTAAGTCTATTTCAACTTGATCTCCATTTTCAACTGCAGCTATTGGACCTCCTACTGCTGCTTCAGGACCTAAATGGCCTATGATGGCTCCAGTAGAACCTCCTGAGAATCTTCCATCGGTAATTAGGTAAACACTTTCACCTAATCCTTGACCTACTAAGGCACCAGTTATGGAAAGCATTTCTCTCATTCCTGGTCCACCTTTAGGGCCCTCGTATCTAATTATAACTACATCTCCTGCTTTGATTTCTCTTTTCCTAAGAGATTCCATTGCTTGTTCTTCTTGATCAAATACTTTAACTGGTCCAGTAAATTTTTTCCCAAAATCATGACCTGCTACCTTTAGTACGCATCCATCGGGTGCTAAATTTCCAAATAACGTAACTAAACCACCTGTTTTAGAAATAGGATTATCTATATGTCTGACAATATTATTTTCAGATAAATTTGGATCAATATTTTGAAGATTTTCTCTTATCGTTTTTCCAGTAACCGTTAATTCATCTCCATGTAGAAGCCCTGCATCAAGTAATCTTTTCATCACTAGTGGAACCCCCCCAACTTTATCTAAATCAAACATTACGTATTTACCACCAGGTTTCATATCTACCAATAAAGGTGTTTTCATAGAAATTTCATGAATATCTTTTAATGTTAGTTTTATTCCTATTTCGTTAGCTATAGCAGGTAGATGAAGAGCAGTATTCGTTGAACCTCCCATTGCAACAACTAATGTTACTGCATTCTCAAAAGATTTCTTAGTTAAAATATCTGAGGGTCTAATATTTTTTCTAACTAAATTCATAACTGCAATTCCAGCTTCTCTTGAAGAAGCTATTTTTCTTTGATCAACGTTAGCTTCAGATGCTGACCCTGGAATACTCAATCCTAAGGCTTCTCCGATACTTGACATTGTATTAGCTGTGAACATTCCCCCGCATGCACCAGGGCCGGGGCAAGCATGAGTTTCAATTTCTCTGAGTTGTTCATCAGTAATTTCTCCAGCTTGTCTTTTACCAACTGCTTCAAAAGCACTGATAATAGTTAGATCTTCTCCGTTTAAGCTTCCAGGTAAAATAGAACCGGCATAAACAAAAACACTAGGAATATTTAATCTTGCCATAGCCATCATAGCTCCAGGCAATGATTTATCACATCCAGCAACAGCAACTACGCCATCATATCTCTCAGCAAAGCATACTGTTTCAATTGAATCAGCTATAATTTCTCTAGAAACTAACGATCCTTTCATCCCTTCAGTTCCCATAGAAATTGCATCTGAAACAGTAATGGTGCCAAATTCGAAAGGAGTTCCTTTAGAGTAATTTATTCCTTTCTTTACTGCATCTGCTAATGGTTTTATTCCTGAATTACAAGGTGTTACTTCATTATGAGTTGATGCAACTCCTATAAAAGGTGCATTGATATCATCATCAGTCAACCCCATTGCTCTCATCATTGATCTGTGGGGGGCTCTAATTACACCTTCTGTAGTTTCCCAACTCCTCCATTTACCTATCTGTCTTTTTTCTTTTAATTTCTTGTTCATGTTCTCCTCGAAGATATGAATTAATTAACTTTCTGTTTATTATTTTAAGTTAGTATATAACTCTATCACTAGCATGAGAGTATACTATTTCATGAATTTATAAATTTTTGGAGTGTTTTATGAGTAAAGTATTGGATAAAGAAAAATTTAGATTACCCAGTAATGTTAGACCTATAAGATATGAGATTAATTTATCTCCAAATCTTAGAAAACAGAATTTTAATGGAAATGTAAATATTCAATTAAATATTTTAGAAACTACTTCTTCAATATCTCTGAATGTAGCAGAGTTAGAAATAAAAAAAGTATCGATCGATAATAATTCAGATAATATTTCAAATTGGGAAATTGATGAAGATTATGAAATATTGAAGATAAATTTTTCAAACAAAATTGAAATTGGAGAACATAATTTATCCTTAGAATTTAATGGATTATTAAATGACAAATTAAGAGGGTTTTATCATTCTTCTTTCATTGATGAAAATGGTGAAACTCAATCGATAGCTACTACTCAATTTGAATCTACTGATGCGAGAAGAGCCTTCCCATGTTTTGATGAGCCTGAATATAAAGCTGTTTTCTCTGTGACTCTTACGGTAGAAAAAGAATTATTTTGTTTATCAAATGCCGAAATAAAACAAATATCAGAAGAGGAAAATTCAACTTTAAAATCAATTGAATTTGAAGATACTATTCCTATGTCTACTTATTTGGTGGCATTTATTATAGGGCCCTTCGAAGCTTCTAGAACTATTAATGTTGAAGGAACAAATCTAAGAATAATTTACCCTAAAGGCAAAGGTCATTTGTGCGAATTTTCCCTTGAAATGGGAGAGTACGCACTAAGATATTTCTCAAACTACTATAAAATACCTTATCCAGGCGACAAACTTGATATGGTAGCAATTCCTGATTTTGCTTTTGGCGCAATGGAAAATCTAGGTTGTATAACATACAGAGAAGCACTTTTGCTTGTTGATACACAAATGGCCACTTCCAATGAACTTATAAGAATTGCTGATGTTATTTGTCACGAAATTGCTCATATGTGGTTTGGAGATCTAGTGACTATGAAATGGTGGAATGGTATTTGGTTAAATGAAGCTTTCGCAACATTTATGGCTACTAGAGCCGTTGCAGATTATAATTCAGATTGGAATAGATGGGCTCAATTTTCACTAGAAAAATCAATGGCTATGGACATTGATTCACTTACTACTACAAGAGCAATTGAGTATCCCGTAATTTCTCCTTCAGATGCGGATGGAATGTTTGATCTAATTACTTATGAAAAAGGAGGATCAATTCTAAGAATGTTAGAACAGTTTTTGGGAGAAGATATTTTTAGGGAAGGTGTATCTCGCTATCTAACTATTCATTCATTTTCAAATACTGAAACTGATGATCTTTGGAATTCATTGGAAGAAGTCTCTAAACTTCCTGTTAAGAGAATGATGGATACATGGATTTTTCAGCCTGGTCACCCTGTTATTTCTTACAACTTAAATGGTGAAAAGTTAAGTTTAAATCAAAAAATATTTAGGTATATTGATGATGAACAATCTGACACTAGTTGGAGTGTTCCAATTTTTTTGAAATATAAACTAAAAGATACTTACAAATATGAAAAATTTTTATTGGAAAAACCAAATGATGAATTAAGTATAGAAATTGAGAACAATGAGATCTTTCTTAATGCTAATGCTTACGGTTTTTATAAAGTAAACAATAAATTTGAAAATAATTTTGAAAATATTAATGAATATTCTTCTGAAGAAAAATATTCATTAATAGATGATTATTGGTCAATGGTTCTTAATGGTTCAGAAAATAGTAATAAATTTATAGAATTTTCCTCTAAATTTTCTAACGAAACAGATCCTGATATTTTGACATTATTATATTCATGCTTCTCAACCTTGAACAGAATTATGAAAAATAAATCTCAATTACATAGTGTGATTAAAACAATCTTTGAAAATTCTTTTGAAGAACTATTTCAAATAAAAAATAGATCAATTAGAGAAATTCAATCACTTGCTATATCTCTAAGAGCATTAAGTATTCTAGTTGAGGATGATTCTAAAATTCAACTTTCCAAAAATATATTTAATGGATTTATAGAAAATAACTCCGAGGATTTTGAACCTGATATAGTTTCAAGTGCAATATCAATTACAGCATATTTTGGAGATAACAAGACATTTAATCAATACTTAGATTTGATGAAAAATGCCAAGACTCCTCAAGATGAAGTCCGATTCCAAAGAGCTTTAGTAATGTTTAAAGGTAAAAAACATATTGAGACTGTATACGATTACATTTTAGAAGATAAAATTAGATCTCAAGATGCTCCATATCTACTAGCTGGAGCCTTAAACAATGAAGAAAACGGTTGGATGACTTGGAAATTTATTATTAATAATTGGGAAGTATTAACTAAGAAATTTCCAGAAAATTCTATAGTCAGAATGCTATCAGGTATTAGATCACTGAGTCATAGAAAATATCTTGACGAAATAAATAATTTCTTTGTAGGAAAAGATAGGATTAAACAAGGAAAATTACAGTTAGAGCAACATCTAGAAAAACTTGAAATTAATGTAAGGCTAAGAGAAAGAAACTAATTATCTTCTAGATCTTTAAGGAAATTTTCTATTTCAGGAGATAGGTCTAACTTGTCTTCAGAATACTTATTTTCATCTTCAAATTGTTTTATCATTTCCGAAACTTGACTATTATTTATAAGATTTTTATGAATATCTTTATATTGTTTTTCACCCTTCTCAAGCTCGGGTAAATTTTTATCAAAATTATAAATTTTTGATAAAGTTTCAAGAAGTCTATAGGTAGCTAGATAATCATCTTCAAGTTTTATATATAGAGGGATATGAACCATTAGAGATAATGTTTCAATAGATAATTTTTTATTTAAGATTTGAGAGAGTTGCGAAGTCATACTCGTAGGACCCACATAGCTTGAATTCGATTTCAAAGTTTCATCTAACGGACTAGGAGGAATCCATCCTTTATAACTACCAGTTACTGGCAAAGGTTTTGTGTGAGGCACTGAATCAAACATTCCTCCAATTGAAATATATCTTTTACCGTCAAGTTTATTTATTAAATCAATGATAGCTTCATTGAAATCTTCAGCAAATGAATGAGGTTCAAGCATATATATTAGAAAAATATTTTGTTCAGATGGCACTCTTTTCCCAAATATAACTGAGTTAGGAATTCTTATTCTTCTTTCTCCATTATCATTTAAAATTTCAGGTCTATATCTTGTTAAGTCATAATATTTACTTGGTTTATTTAATTTCCCTAATTCCTCTAATTCAAATATCTTAACTAACCTACTTATTGCATTATGCCCAACATTTCCAACATTTATCCATGGTCTAAGTATTGATATAAAGTGGCTATTTTTATAACTAGATATAGGTATATTTAGATCAAATTCTTCTACATTCAATATTAAATTTAACTTTCATAATATTTTTAATTAAAAAAATTTTACAATCTTAAATTATAAAAATATACAATTACATTAAATTTATTGAATTAAAAATACATTGAAATAAAAGAATTTTCATTCTATCATTTAAATGTGAAGTAAAAATACTTCGCTATAAACTAGTCAAATGAAAGGAGGATATTTTAAATTGGATATTAATTATAAGCGAGGTGTCCTAATCTAAGGCGCCTAGAAGGTTAAGATACCTCCACTAAGGGTGAAATTATCCGGTAAGGAAAGTCCTTACCCGATAATTTCACCCTTAGTTTATTTATAAGGACTTTTTATTTTATGATTAAGCATTTCACATCTACTGTTTTTATTGTTCACAACCAGAAAATTGCTTTACATTGGCATAAAAAAGTTTGTGAGTGGCTACCTGCTGGTGGACATATTGATAAAAATGAAACTCCAGTTGAAGCTGGTATTAGAGAAGTAAATGAAGAGATGGGAATAGAGGTAAAAATAATATCAAATTCAAATTATAATTTTGATGAAATTGAAACAGTTCCTGTGCCAGAAGCTATATTAATTGAATCTGTTAGAGATGATGATATTGGAGAACACCAACATATTGATTTTGTTTATTTTGGTGTTCCTATAAATGATTCGATTATTTTGTTGAGTGATTGGATATGGATAAGTGCTGATGAACTTATTTCTGAATTAAAGTTAACTAACAGTAATGGTTTATCAAAATCACCACCTGAAGATGTCATTAAGTTAGGATTACAAGCAATAAAAAAATTAAGTGTATGAAAAGGATTTAAATATGTATCACATTAGAAGAGTTTGGAAAGTTAATTCAGGACAAGCTAGAAATGCTGCCAAATTAGTAAAAGAAATAGCTGCAGATTACTCAAATGCTGGTCAAAGATCAGAATCAATTGTCTATTTTAATGGTGGAACTCTTCCTAGTCCAAGAGAAGACCTCAACAGAGTTTACATGCAGTGGACAGCTGAAGTAATTGATTCTCCTTACAGAGAAGGGAATAAAATACCTCCTTCTTCTGCTTATTCAAAATTACAAGAATTACTTGATAACTCTGAAGGCCCATCAAGCTGGGTGGAATTTTGGGAGGGTATTTAAAATAAAAATAACCAACTCCTTATTAAGAGTTGGTTATTTATTATTCAGCATTAATGCTTTTTTATTTCAACTCCAGCTAGCTGTTCCACATATTTAGCTATTGCTGAGTGATCACTTTTGCCTTCACCTTGAATCATCAAACTAGTTAGTACTTGTTGTAAATTCGAAGTTACCTGAAGCGGTACATCTAAATCTCTTGCAGCTTCCATCGCATTATTAATGTCTTTGTAGTGAAGTTCAATTCTAAAACCTGGCTCAAAATTTCTATCTACCATCATTGGGGCCTTTGCGTTTATAACATTTGATCCAGCTAAGCCACCTGCAATAGCTTTATAAACTGTTTCAGGATTAACCCCTGATTTTGCAGCTAGTGTTAAGGCTTCAGCTAAAGCATGAATATTTGCACCCACACAGATTTGATTAGCTAGTTTGGTAACTTGTCCTGCGCCATGAGCACCACATAAAATCGATGATTTCCCTAAAATATCAAATAATGGTTTTGCTACTTCGAAATCTTCAGCAGATCCTCCAACCATAATTGCCAAATCACCAGATATTGCAAATGGCTCTCCACCTGAAACTGGAGCATCTAGAAAGTTGACTCCATTTTCGTCACATACTTTTCCAATTCTCTGAGAAACACCTGGTGCAATTGAACTCATATCAACAATTAAATGACCTTTTGCAGCACCCTCAATAACTCCGCCTTCTCCTGTTATTGCAGATTCTGCTTGTGGACCATCTTGAACCATAGTTACTGTAATATCTGCATTTGATGAAGCTTCAGCAGCTGATTTACAGCCAGTAGCTCCTTCTTTTTCTAGCTCAGCAACTGGATCTGGGAATAAATCGTATACATACAATTCATAACCACCACTAATCAAGTTTTTTGCCATAGGTTTACCCATAATTCCTAAACCAATAAATGCTATTTTTTGTCCCATAATTAAAACTCCTTATAAATTTGGTATTTATTTAATCTTTCCAGAATCTTTCTTCTAAAAAGGTAAATTCAGTACCTTCTAATTTTTCTTTAATATCCTCAATCATTCCAGGATGTCCACAAGCATAAACAATTGTTTCACTTGGCTTTATGCCCCAGTCAGACATTCTTTCTTCTACTAAATTATTCACCCTTCCTTCTAAGCCATTCCAACTACTATTTCTTTCTTCGCCTGGACGGCTAACTGATGATTCAAATAATACATTTTGATTATCAGAGGCAAATTTATTTAGTTCTTCATCATATCCGAATTCATCAAGATATGAAGCTCCTTCCAATACATAAAAATTACTTTCCTTTAAATTTGGATCTGAAAGATGTTTTCTTAACATACTCACATATGGAGCAATACCTGTAACTGTTCCAACCATTACGTGATTCTTAAAGTCTGGTTTCATCACAAATATACCTTTTGCTCTTGGCCTAATGGTTACTGCTTCACCAACTTTTAAGTCATTTAGTAAAGGAGTAAGATTACCATCTGGAGGAGGTACTAATTCTACAAATAATTCAATTTGATCTTCATCAGGAGATGAGGCTATTGAATAAGCCCTTTCAATTCCACCTGTTCCAATAGTGCAATATTGTCCAGGCTTGAAATCAAACTTCTCTTCAGGTTGAAGCCACATTTTCCATAAGTCATCTGTTAGTTGTTCCCTTTTTGTGAGCTTTGCCCACATAAATTTACCCTTAACAACATTTAATGTCATTTAACTAACCTCCTAATCAATAATTTCTATGTTTTATTTTATTATCTGATATTTAATATAAATTGTTAGTTTAAAAATAGATACTATTCATCAAACTTTACAAATATTAGGTATATAAGCCATTGTAATAATTATAAATATTGGTAGTATCACAATGATCAATTTTCTTTAATTGGGTTCAGAGAAACCTAAAGGAACAATTTAGTTGGCTAACAGAGCACAATATTTAAATAAAGTTTTATTCGACGAAGATGATATTAGACGTGCCATTGCTAGACTTTCTCATGAAATTATAGAATCTAATCATGGAACTAATGATCTAATTCTTTTAGGTATCAAAACTCGTGGCCAGCATATTGCTAAGAGAATATCTGAATCTATAAATCTATTTGAAAATTCAAAAGTACAGTCTCATTCAATTGATACTAAAAATTTTAGAGACGATATAAAAAACCCCAAAAAAATAAATGAATTATTTATAGATATTTCGGTTCATGAAAAAAATTTAGTTTTGGTTGACGATGTACTTTATACAGGTAGGACAATTAGGGCATCTTTAGAAGCAATTTTTTCAATGGGCAGGCCTAAAAGTATAAAATTAGCTGCACTTGTTGATAGAGGTCATAGAGAAGTTCCTATTCGACCTGACTTTGTAGGGAAAAACATACCTACTTCACATTCAGAGAGAGTTAAGGTTTTCATGAAAGAAGTAGATGGAATGGATAAAATTGAATTACTAAGGGATAAATCATAACAAATGAAAACCCTTAAGAAACATATTTTAGATATTGATCACTTAGATAGAGATTATATTTACGAAATTCTTGAGAAAGCTAAAAATCTAAAAAATAATAAAAATTCTGAAGGAAATTTTAGTAATAAACATATTTGCACTTTATTCTATGAAGATTCTACAAGAACTAGATTAAGTTTTGAAAAAGCAGCAATTAATTTAGAGGTAAAATTTCATAATATTGAGCTATCAAAATCCAGTATCAATAAAGGAGAATCTTTTTATAACACTCTTAAGACTATAGATAGTATTGGAATGGACATGATAATTATTAGGCATCCATCATCTGGAGCAGCAAATTTTGCCGCAAAGCATACTAAAGCCTCAATAGTAAATGCGGGAGATGGATCACATGCTCACCCCACTCAAACTTTATCTGATCTTTTCACCATTTATGAAAGAAATATTGATTTTTCAAGTCTTGAAATATCAATTGTTGGAGACTTTTTATTTAGTAGAGTTGCCAGATCTACAATAATTGGATTTGCAATGATGGGTTCAAAAGTTAATATCATTGGGCCTTCTGAGCTTATATCTAATGAAATTATCCGTGCTTATGAAAATTTACCACTAATCAAAAATGGTCAAATAACCGTTTATGATGAAATTGAAAAACCTTTAATGAAATCAGACATAGTTATGCCTCTTAGGATTCAAAAAGAAAGATTTACCAGTAGTTTTAATCTTGATTTTGAAAGTTATAAAAAATTTTGGAAAATAGATGAAAAACTTATAAATAATTCTAATAAAAATATATTAATTATGCACCCTGGACCTGTAAATGAAGAAATTGAAATTTCTCATAAATTAGTACATTCAGATAAATCATTAATTAACCTACAAGTTGAAAATGGTGTTTTTATCAGAGAAACAATAATGAGAGAGTTGTTGTCATGAATAATTTGATTTTAAAAAATGTTCATCTTTTAGATCCATCAGAAAATTTAGATTCTTTATCGGATATATTGATTTCAGATGGAAAAATTAAAAAGATTTCTAAAAAAATAGAAATAAATAAAGAGAAAGTGATTGATGGTAAGAATAGACTTTTAGTTCCAGGACTAATAGATTTTCATGTCCATTACAGGGATCCAGGGGAGACATACAAGGAAGATATAAAATCTGGCTCAATCGCTTCAGCAAAAGGTGGTTTTACTACTGTAGTGATGATGGCTAATACTAATCCGGCAATGGATTCTCTAGAAAAAATAATTGATCAGAGAAGAACCATCGAAAAAAAATCAAAAATTAGAATTCTCCAAACCTCTGCATTAACACTTGGTAGGCAAGGAAAAAATTTGGTGAATATTGATGAATTATCAGAATCAGGTATCGTCGCATTTAGCGATGATGGGGATGTAGTAGAAGATAAAGAATTATTTATAGAGGGATTGAAAAGATCAAATGCTAAAAAATTCTTTGTACTTCAACATGCTGAAGCAAAGTGCCTGATTGATGATGGCTCCGCAAATGATGGCCCACCAGCTATTAGAATGGGTTTGGCTGCTAGAACAAGAGATGCTGAAATATCTATTATAAAAAGAGATATACAAATAGCTAAAGAAAATCAACTAAAGTTATATTTTCAACATATTTCAACCAAAGAGGGTGTTGAAATGATAAGAAATGCAAAAAAAGAAGGATTAGAGATCCAAGGTGAAGTAACCCCTCATCATCTTTTTCTTAATGAAAATTGGGTTTATGGTAAAAAAGGAGATATACCAGGGTATCTTGATTTAGATTCATATGACACGAACTTTAGGGTTAACCCTCCAATAAGAGAAGAAGAAGATAGACTTTCTTTGTTAGAAGGTATTAAAGATGGAACTATCGATATCATTGCCACAGATCATGCTCCTCACTCTGAAGGAGATAAGCTAAATACTTTTGACACAGCCCCAGCTGGAATTAATGGTGCTGAAACTGCTTTACTAACATTATTAACAATCGTCAGCAAAGGGGAACTACACATAAATGATGTAATAAGAACTATGAGTAACAATCCATCTAAATTGTTAAATAATTTACTGGGAATAAATATAGGAAAAATAAAAGAAAATTACCAAGCGGATTTAACGCTGATTGATACAAACAAAAAAACAAAAATAACTGAAGATTTTTTTAGTTCAAAAAGTAAAAATTCTCCACTTATTGGAAACGAAATGATAGGTGAAATAGTAATGACAATGGTAGGAGGGAAAATAGTTTATGGTTAAGAAAATCAACTTAGTTTTAGAAGATGGAACTTTTTATTCAGGTTTTTCATTTGGATTTCAAAAAGATGTTTATGGAGAAGTTGTTTTCAATACATCAATGACAGGATATCAAGAAATGTTAACCGACCCATCTTATAGGGGACAAATATTAATACCTACTTACCCATTGATTGGTAATTATGGAATAAGTTCTAAAGATGTTGAATCTTCAAATATACAAGTCAAAGGATTTGTTGTTAGGCAGTTTTGTGAAGAACCATCCCATAATAATTCAATAATGAATTTAGATCAATATTTGGAAAATAATAAAATACCAGGGATATTCGGCTTAGACACTAGATCAATTGTAAAGAAGATAAGAAACGCTGGTGTAATGATGGGTGCAATTTCTTCAAATAATGATATCGATAATATTATAAAAAAACTAAATTCTATGGAATCATATGATGATCAAAATTTTGTTTCAGAAGTCTCAACCCAGCAAAAAATTTCACCATCGAATGATAGTTCTAAATATAAAATATCCTTACTTGATTTAGGAGTAAAAAATAATATTATACGATTACTTGAATTTAGAAATTGTACAGTAGAAGTTTTTCCTTATACTACAAAATCAATAGAAATTTTATCTAACAATCCAGATGGAATAGTTTTATCTCCAGGACCTGGAGATCCTAATAACTTAAAAGATATTCTGCCTAATATTAAGGCTATTATTGAATCAGGAATACCTGTTTTAGGCATTTGTTTAGGGCATCAATTAATAGCGAAATCATTAGGGGTTGAAACATTCAAATTGCCATTTGGGCACAGAGGAGGAAATCAGCCTGTTAAGGATATAAAAAAGAATAGGGTTTATGTCACTGCTCAAAATCATGGATATGCAGTTTCATCTATCGATAATCACGAATATTTAGAAGTAACTCATATTAATATGAACGATGGAACAGTTTCTGGTTTGATGCATAAAAAATTACCTGTTTTTTCAATTCAATATCATTCTGAAGCATCTCCTGGGCCTAAAGATTCTGAGTATATTTTTGATGAATTTATTAAAAAAATTAAAGAAATAAAGGATAAATAATGAATAAAACTGTTTTAGTTGTAGGTTCTGGACCAATAATTATTGGACAAGCTGCTGAATTTGATTATGCTGGAGCTCAAGCTTGTAAATCCTTAAGAGAAGAAGGCTATAGAGTAGTTCTTATAAATTCTAATCCCGCAACAATAATGACTGATACCGAGATGGCTGATCGTATATATATTGAGCCAATTACACCTGAAATTGTAGAAAAAATTATTATAAAAGAAAAACCGTTTGGAATTTTAGGCACTTTAGGTGGACAAACAGGGTTAAATTTGACTTCTGAGTTGAACAATCTTGGAATTCTTGAAAAATATAAAGTTGAAATTCTAGGCACAGATATAAACTCAATAGAAACTGCTGAAGATAGAGATAAATTTAGATCTTTTTTGATGGATATAAATCAACCTGCTCCTCCTTCAATAGCTGTCAATAACCTTGATGATGCAAAAAAAGCTGCTAAAAAAATTGGTTTTCCTGTTGTAATAAGACCTGCTTATACACTTGGAGGAACCGGTGGTGGTATAGCTCAAAATGAAGATGAATTACTAGATATAGCTAATCATGGAATTAGTCTTTCTAGAGTAGGTCAAGTATTGGTTGAGAAATCTTTAGTTGGTTGGAAAGAGGTAGAGTATGAAGTGATGCGAGATAATGCTGGAAATGTCATCACAATATGTAATATGGAAAATTTAGATCCTATGGGTGTGCATACTGGAGATTCTATAGTTGTTGCACCTTCTCAAACTCTTAATGATAAAGAATATCAAATGCTTAGAACAGCTAGTTTAGATATTATATCTAAACTTGAAATTAAGGGAGGATGTAATGTTCAACTCGCACTAAAACCTTCTAAGATAGTAAAAGATAAAATAGGAAATGATTTTGCTGAGGATCCAGATTATTATGTTATTGAAGTCAACCCTAGAGTTTCAAGATCATCTGCATTAGCTTCAAAAGCAACAGGTTACCCCATTGCCAGAATAGCTTCAAAGATCGCAATAGGGAAAAATTTAGATGAAATAACCAACCCAGTTACAGGAAAAACATTTTCTGTATTTGAACCTGCGTTAGATTATTGTGTAGTAAAGATTCCTCGATGGCCCTTTGATAAATTTCCAGATGCAGATAGAAGCTTAGGAACACAAATGAAAGCTACTGGAGAAGTTATGGGTATAGAAAGATCATTTGAGGCTGCTTTATTAAAGTCCATAAGATCTTTAGAAAACGATAAACCTGATTTACTTTCATATCCCGATAATGAAAACTCAAATATACCTATGGATGACAGATTATGGGATGTTGCAAATAGAATTCGAAATGGCTCAAATGCAATCCTCGAAACTGAAAGAACCTTTATAGATTTTTGGTTTACAAATGCTATACAGAAAATTATTAATGCTGAAAAAAATATAAGAGATAATGAATTATCCAAAGAAATGATTCTAAGTGCAAAAAGCTTAGGCTTTTCTGATAGTTACATAGCAAAATTAAAAAATTTACAAGAAATAGATATTAGAGAATTTAGAAAAGAAAATAAAATTATCCCTACATACAAAATGGTTGATACATGTGCAGCAGAGTTTGAGGCAATTACAACATATTTTTACAGTACATATGAGCAAGAAAATGAAGCAATTCCAATTCAAGGAAGAAAAGCTATTGTTTTAGGTTCAGGTCCAATAAGAATTGGCCAAGGGATTGAATTTGACTACTGTTCTGTGCATGCCTCTCGTAGCCTACTTGCTGATGGAATAAAATCTATATTAATTAATTCTAATCCTGAAACTGTTTCTACTGATTTTGATACTTCATCTAGATTATATTTTGAACCCTTAGACTCCGAAAGTGTTTTAGATATTATTGAAAATGAGTATGATGGTGACTCCTTAACTAAAACAATGGTCCAATTTGGAGGTCAAACTGCTATTAATATGTCTCAAATTTTAGGAGAATATAATATGCCAATATTAGGATCTTCAGCTCATGTGATAAATAGTGCTTCTGAAAGAGGAAGCTTTGAGGATATATCTAAAAAAGCTGGAGTCTTGCAACCCTCAGGATCTGCTACTAAAAATTTAGATGAAGCTTTATTGATAGCATCTAAAGTTGGATATCCAGTAATGGTTCGCCCGTCCTATGTATTAGGCGGAAGAGCAATGGAAATTGTTCATTCAGAAAAAGAATTAAATAGATATTTTACTAGAGCACAAAATTTTGTACCTGGTCAAACAATTTTGGTAGATCAATATATTTCCGGAATTGAAATTGAAATTGATGCTGTTTGTGATGGCGATGAAGTATTAATTCCAGGCATAATGCAACATGTAGAAAGGGCGGGTGTTCACTCTGGAGATTCTACAGCTGTTTATCCAGCTTATGATCTTTCACAAAAAGAAAAAAATGAAATCATTGAAGCTACTAAGAAATTAGGTAAAACTTTGGGAATAAAAGGTCTTATGAACATTCAATTTATTGTTAAGAGGTCAAAAAAATCTTTTTTTGATAATAATATTCATAATGACAATCATGAAGAGTCAAAGTTATATGTCATTGAGGTGAATCCACGATCTAGTAGGACTATACCATTTATATCTAAAGTTACAGGTATTCCTATGATAAAACTTGCGGTTGAAGTTATGTATGGGAAAAAATTAGCTGACCTTAATTTTGGAACAGGTTTAGTTGAAGAAAAGAAATTATTTGCAGTAAAATCACCTGTATTTTCAATGTCTAAATTATCGGGAGTAGATACTTATCTTGGTCCTGAAATGAAATCTACTGGAGAAGTTATGGGTATTGATGACAATCTTCCAGATGCTATGAAAAAAGCTATGATCGCATCAGGATTGGAAGTTGATGAAAACACTAATTTTTTGTTATCTATAGCAGATAGAGACAAAGAAGATTCTTTAGATTTCATAAAAAAACTTAAGTCTAATGGTAATAAAATTTATGCAACTGAGGGAACTTTTAATTTTCTTAAGTCTAAAGGATTCGATGCAATTAAAGTTAATAAAATTTTATCTCAATCTCCAACTGTTATAGATTTAATTAATCAAGGCAAAGTTGGCGCAGTATTAAATACTGTTACAGGTAATAGAACTGCTATTCAAGACGGATATCATATTAGACGTAAAGCTACTGAATTTTCAATACCATGTTACACATCAATAGATACTGCCTACGCTACAATAATGAATACATCAAAAAAAAGTTTAAATGTTAGTACGTTTGATGATTACTTAAATTAATCTAGGCCTTCACAGCTCTTACTGAAAGCCAGTTTCTGGGAACAGTAGTTAAGGACATTTCTTTAAAAACTTCTTTTAGAGCTTTTTGTAAAGTTTTTTTCCCAATATCTAGTGGTACTCCTGGTAAAACTCCTTCAATCCAATCCTTAAACTCACTAATGTAATGAAATCCATCAATAGGTACTTGGTACGATTTGGCTTTTATGTGCTCTATTTTATATCCAGTTTTTTCTAATAAAGAAACATAATCATCCGGTCTAAGTTGCTGTCTTGAGGAAACTTTTTCTGATTTTATTGGTCTCAATTTATAATCTTTACTTAGTAATCTAAGAGATCTGAACATCCATTTTCTATAAAATTCATGTGATTCTTCAGGGTGAGAACCATCATAAAATGAGGTGTTAAAAGCAAGGACACCGTTACTATTTAATTTATCTCCTATGTCTTCTAAGAGTTTATGTTTATCAGGAACATAGTGAATTGAGTTACAATATATCATTGCATCTGCTTTATCTTTAACTGCATCAGTTAGATTTTGAACTTCAGAATGAATAAATTTTACAATTGGATTATTTTCAAGATCAGATGCTGCTGTTTTTAAAGCACTTTTAGAACTGTCTACAGCATATATAACAGAATCTTTAGCACTAATTATTTTTTCTAAAATTAGTTTTGTTATATTACCAGTTCCGCATCCAAGATCTACAATAGATTTTTTGTCGTAAATATTAGCAAGCTCTATAAATTCTGAATTGATTGAACTATAGAAAGGTAAATTTGCGAATGCATTGAATGCATATTGTTCACTTTGTGATTGATTTGCCATTTTTATATATAATTTTTGTTTATTTAAATATAATATAATTTTTATATTAATGTATCTCAACTGGACAGATTAATACATGTTTAGTAAAAAAAATAAATGAAAATAAACTTCTCTAAAAATTTTTGTTTTATGGTTTTATTTATTCTGTCTTTTTTAACTTCTTGTGATGGTGATTCAGAAATTATAATGGTTGCTGCATCATTAGAAAAGATTATATCTGAGAAACATTCTAATTTTGAAAATAATGATAAATTTCATTTGAATTATGGAGGTTCTTTGAGTCATGCTAGAAGAATTATTAATAATCAAAATAAAATTGGAGCAGTAATTTTTTCATCTTCAGAATCTTTTGAGATCTTAAATCAATCAGGCATCATTGATAAATCTACTATAAAAATCTTTGCTTCAAATTCTTTAGTAATAGTTTCTTCTACCAATGAAATAAATAACTTAGATGAACTTAAGGGTTCTAAAAAAAAATTATTGATTGCTGATCCTAAAATAGCACCTGCTGGAATATACTCCACTCAATCAATAAATAAGATTTTCGATGAAAATTTTATTAAGGACAAATTATTAATTTCAGGAGACGTTAGTTATGTTTCAAACATGATAAGAAGTAACAAAGATTTTGTTGGAATTGTATACAAAACTGAAGCTATAAAGAATAACCTTCATATTGTTTATAATATTCCAACCAATTTTCACGATAAAATAGAATATAAGATGGGTATTCTTAGTTCAAATAAAAATATGCACATTAATAAATTTATTCAAGATTTAGATTCAAAAAAAAATCAAAATGAATTAGAAAAATTAGGATTTATAATAAATTAAAAATGGATATAACAAGCATAATATTTATAACACTAAAAATTTCAGTTCTATCAACAATAATAAGTTTTGTTACTTCTGTTTTATTATCTATTTTCGTTCTGAGATATAATAAATTTACATTTATTATAGATGTTATTACAACACTACCTTTAGCTTTACCTCCTGTTATCACAGGATATTTTATTATTTACATAACTAATGGTTATCTTGCATTTGATTGGATTGGAGGAAGTATTGCATGTTCAATTATATCTCTACCATTAGTTTATAGAACTATTTTTGTTTCAGTAAACTCAATAGATAAATCAATGATCAATACTTCTAGAATTCTAGGGGCTAACAAAATTCAGACTTTAATTTTAGTCATTTTACCTTCAATTAAAGTTGGAATTATATCTTCAATATTTTTAGGATTTATTAGGTCAATTTCAGAATTTGGAGCAACTATGATCGTGTCTGGTAATATCTCAGGTAAAACCCAGACTATATCTACAGGGATCTATACTTCAATTCAAAATGGTGATAATAATAACCTCATAATTCTATCTAGCTGGTCTATTTTTTTAGCATTATTAACAATAATTATTTTTACTTTTATTAGAAGAAAGCAAAATATAAAAAGTCTCTATGAATAATATTAATTTTAATTTTAAAACTAAATTAGGTAGCTTTACTCTAGCTGCAGAATCAAGTTTTTCACAAGGCATAAATTATATTTGGGGAAGATCTGGAAGTGGAAAATCTACACTTCTTAATTCTTTAGCTGGATTCTTAGATATAGATCAAGGCACAATATCAATAAATGAAAAGTTTATTTATTCTAGTGAAAAAAAATTAAACTTACCCCCCGAAAAGAGAAAAATCGCTTATGTTCAACAAAAAGATATTCTTTTCGATAATTTTAATGTTAAGCAAAATCTTGAGTTTGGTTACAAATTTTTGCACCATGATGAAAAAAAAATCACTCCATCTGAATCTGCTAAATACTTTCAGATTGAAGAATTATTGAACCTCTATCCTTACCAATTGTCAGGTGGTCAAAAACAAAGAGTATCATTAGCTAGAGCTTTTTCTAGAAATGCAAACATAGTAATGCTTGATGAGCCTATTAATTCACTGGATTTATTATCAAGAAAGGATATTTTAGGAAAAATTGAAAAAATATCGAAAGATCTTAACTTATGCTTGTTATTTGTAACGCATTATCTAGAAGATATTTTTGAAACATCAAATAATATACTTTTAGTTGAACAGGGGATTGCAAATAAAAAAAATAAAACACAAAATGTTTTTAGTCACTGGAAAGAAGAGGAAGTATTAAATCAAATCGAAGATAAGGGAGATTATGGAAGTAGATTCTTTTCATCTAATTCAGTGATGATTTCAAAAACTAACTTTGATTCAAATAATTATGGATACCATTTTTTTGGAATAGTTGAGGATATTTTTACTAATCATAAAATTTCGCTTATAAAACTTGATTCAAGAAAAAAATACTTTATCTCAATTGATAATGAAATATTAAATAGTCTAAACTTATCTAAAGGAAATAATTTACATTGCTTTGTATATAAAAATTTAATCATATGATTTCATTTAATAAAAATCTATTAAGTATCATTAAGTCTAAAAAATCATTCTTGATTGTAGGTTTAGATCCAAATCTTGAAAAAATGCCAGTTTCAAATATTTTCGATTTTAATAAAGAAATAATAGATAATACTTACGATCTTGTGGTTGGCTATAAACCCCAGTTAGCTTTTTATGAATCTTATGGATTTGAAGGACTAAGGGCTTTGGAAAAAACAATAGATTATATTAAGAATCTTCCTGAAAAGAAAATAATAATTGGAGATTGTAAAAGATCTGATATAGATTCAACTTCTGCGGCTTATGCAAAGGCAATGTTTGAATTTTGGGGCTTTGATTCCATAACTGTTGTTCCTTTTTTTGGTACAGATGGAATTGAACCGTTTATAGATAGAACTGATAAAGGGGTATTTATTATATGTAAATCTTCAAATAAATCCGGGGGACAATTGCAGGATTTTTTTTCTGAAAAAGAAAACTTAACATTGTATGAGAAAATAGCAAAAATATCTCTTGATTTGAATGATAAAGATAACATTGGATTAGTTATGGGTGCTACTTATCCAGATCAGTTAAAAACTATAAGAAATTCAGTTCCTGATCTTCCATTCTTAATACCTGGGATAGGTCATCAACAAGGTGATCTAGATAAAGTCTTAAAAAACTCTATAATTGATAATCCAATAATATTAATTAATTCATCAAGAGGAATAATTTATGCATCATCTGATAAATATGATTTTGGATTGAAAGCAAGAGAAAAAGTTATAGAAATGAATATTCAAATTTCTCAATCATATTCATTTTAACTGCACGAAAATTTATTGACCTAATTTTCAAATTATATATTCTGTAAATATGGAAGAAATGATAATTGATAGCTTAAAGATAAATGCTATGGGCCAAAGAGTTTTAATTCTAAAACAGAAAAAAGGCCCACTGTTTTTAGCTATTTGGATTGCTGCTGCAGAAGCTGATGCTATTGCAATTCGAATGCAAAAAGTAGAAATACCTAGACCCTTAACTCATGATTTATTATGTAACGCTATAGAAAAATCAGGCGGGAAAATTAAATCAGTCCAAATAGAAAAAGTTGAAAATGGAACCTTTTTTGGTTCACTTTTGATTTCTAGAGCGAATGAAAATGAACAATCTAATAATGACTTAATTTTAGATTCAAGACCCTCAGATGCTATGGTTGTGGCATTAAAACTAAATATTCCAATAATGTGCGACAAAACTGTTTTAGAAAAAGCTGGATTTCAAAAATCTAAACTAGATATAGATAATCCCATTGAGGCAGAAGCTACAGTGGAGGAAAATGGAAAAGCTAATGATTTTTCTCCTATTGGAGAAAAAGAACGACAAAGTCTTTCTGTTTTTGAATCTTTTATTGATAGTTTAGATATAGATGAGTAAAAAAAATAATCCTAACGATTCTTCAAGTAAATTGATTTTTTCATCAATTTTTCTTGTAGGAAAATATTTGGGATTAGGCTGGGTAATTATTACTCCAACTATAATTTTAACTTTTGGTGGTAATTTTTTAGATAATAAGTTAAATCTTGGCTATTTTATGACCTTAATGGGTTTGATGATTGGATTAATTATAGGTATTATTGGAACGGTTAGAATTTTAAAAAGTTAAAAAATAAATTAAATGCTTTTGAGACCTAAATTTATAATTATATTTTCTTCAATTTCTGCAATTCTTGCTATATCTGTTTTGGGTGGAGCTTTAGGAGCAAGTTTTGGTTTTGGCTTTTTAGGTGGACCAATGCCTTTCATATCTATTGCTGCGGAAACTGTTTATAGTATTTCTACTCCTTTTTCTTATAATTTGAAAAACTCCACAGTCATGCTTTGGATTGCAATGTTAGTACTTATATTCCTTTCTTGGAGAGCTACAAGGAACATTAAGGATGTACCATCTGGACTACAAAATGTATTTGAACTTATTTTTCAATTTTTCATTGATACTGCTGACGAAGCTGGTGGTAAAAAAGCTCGAAGATTTCTACCGGTGGTTATAACAATATTCCTTGCAGTTTTAGCATTCAACTGGATGGGTATTCTTCCAGGTGTTGGGTCCATAGGTAAAGTTGAAACTATTGAAGAATGGGTTCATCATCATTCTCATTCTGGTCATTGTTATGATGTTGCTAAAACCTCTAAAAATAAAAATATAGATAAGTATTTATTGGCAGAACTTTGTGTTCTAGAAGAAGATGCATCTCATGGATTTGTAGTTTTTGATGATGTAAGTTCAATTAATATAATGCCGTTAGGTCGAGGTGAAAGTGCAAGAGCGCCTTTGCATGCTATTGGAGACTATGAAGTACAAGATATTGTTGATATTAAGAAAAAAATTACATCCGGTACCAAACCTGAAGATATAAATGAGTTCAATACAATTAAAGAAAATATTAAATCTGGTAAAGTTTTGAAACTTTATGAGAATCCTGACGATGGAACAATAAGTCCAGAATCTTACTTAGGTAAGAATACTGGAGAATTAATTCCATTTTTTAGAGGAGCTTCTACTGATGTTAATACAACCCTGGCTATAGCTATATTTGCAATGATAGCTATACAATTTTGGGGATTTTCATCATTAGGGTTCAGTGGTTATGGTGGAAAGTTTATTAATTTTTCACATGGACCAATCAATGCCTTTGTAGGTATTTTAGAGTTATTTGGAGAATTTGCTAAAACTATAAGTTTTACTTTTAGACTTTTTGGAAATATGTTTGCTGGAGAAATAGTTTTGATTTCTATGGGATTTTTACTTCCTTTAATAGGAATGATGCCTTTTATGGGATTGGAACTTTTCGTAGGTGTAATACAAGCATTCATATTTTCAATGTTAACTTTAGTTTTTGGGGTTATGGCAGTAACATCACACTCAGAGCATGAAGATCATGATTAGCAAATTTTAAAAAAAAAATATGAAGGGAGTATAAGATGGCAAGTGAATGGCAACCAATAGGAGCAGCATTATCAATGGGATTAGGAGCTGTTGGATCAGGTTTAGGTATAGGGATGCTAGCAAATGGAGCTTTACAGTCTTTAGGTAGAAATCCAGAAGCAAGAGGTCCTGTGCAACAGAGTATGATTTTAGCTATTGCTTTTACAGAGGCTATAGCAATTTATTCTCTAGTTGTAGCCATATTAATATTGTTTGTACTATAAAGTTTTCAGCTGATTATTTGTCAGCTGAAAAAGGAGAGCTAAAAATATGGATGCATTAGGTATAAATTTATCGGGTTTAATAACCCAACTTCTTAGTTTTATAATTTTATTTTTAATACTAAGGAAGTTACTCTTTGGACCAATTAGTTCAATACTACAGAGTAGAGCTACAAAAATTCAAGAAAGTCTTGAGGCAGCTGAAAAAGTCAAAAATGAAGCTGATGAATCTGCCGAAAAACTTGAGAAAGAAATTAATATTGCTAGACAAGAAGGTCAAAAATTGATCAGTGACGCTAGAGAAGCTGCTGAAAAGTATCGTGACCAAGAAATGAAAAAAGCACAAGAAGAATCACAAGAGATTGTCAACAAGGCTAATAAAGCTATTGAAAAAGAAAGAGATCTTGCAATTCAAAGTGTTAGGAAAGAATTTTCTTCTCTAGTTATTTCTGCAGCTTCAAAAGTAGTTGAGAAATCTATAGATGAAAAAGATCATAAAAACATAATAGATAAGGCACTAGAGGAAGAAATTAAAAAGAATTGATATGGCAAGTTCAGTTGTAAAAAGATATGGAAAAGCGATTTTGGAAATTGCTTCAGAATCCAAAAAAATTGATAATTGGATCAATAATTTTAATGATTCAGAAGAATTAATCCAAGATGATGATCTCTATTCTTTTCTAAGTTCACCTCAAGTTCCTAATTCAGAAAAGTTAAATTCTATAGACACGTTAATGAAAGGTTATGAGGCACTTTTTGTTAATTTTTTAAAAGTGTTAGTTACTCGCGGTCAGGTAGAGTTATTTGAGGATATCAAAGAAGAATTTTTAGATCAAAATAAAATACTTCTTGGTAAAGTATCAGCGAGTGTTACTTCATCAGTAAAACTCACGGATAACCAAAAGAAATTATTGAAGGAAAAAATATGTGAAATATTTAACGTCACTGATGTTGATATCAACGAACATAATGATGAATCAATAATTGGAGGTTTTATAATCAAAGTTGGAGATACTATTATTGATTCTTCAACTCAAAATAAGCTTAATGGATTAGAAAAACATTTATTAAGATCAACGACATTAAAGTAAATATGGAGAAATATTATGTCACCAAATAGTCAAGATATAGCATCAATAATCAAGAAACAAATTGAAGAATTTGGAGGGGACTTTTCAATGGTTGATATAGGAACCGTTGTTGAGGCTGGTGATGGTGTTGTGAGGATACATGGATTATCCGGAGTTAAGGTAAATGAATTACTTCAGTTCCCTAATGATATTATTGGACTTGCACTAAACCTAGAGGAAGATAGTGTTGGAGCAGTGATTTTAGGTGACTATCTAGGTATTAAGGAAGGCGATGAAGTAAGGTCAACAGGAAGAATTGTCGAAGTTCCTGTGGGAGAAAATCTATTAGGAAGAGTTGTTGATCCCTTAGGAAGACCTTTGGATGGTAGAGGTGATATAGATACATCTGATTCACTTCCTGTAGAAAAAATTGCAGCTGGAGTTGTAGAAAGAAAATCTATTGATCAGCCTGTTCAATTTGGTTTGAAAATAGTTGATGCAATGGTTCCGGTTGGAAGAGGTCAAAGAGAACTTGTTATCGGTGATAGAACTACAGGTAAAACTTCATTGTGTGTAGACGCTTTAATTAATCAAAAAGATTCTAATATAATAGGAATTTATGTTGCTATAGGTCAAAAAGCGTCTAAGGTTTCTCAAGTTGTAACAAGATTTGAAGAACAAGGTGCATTGGAAAATACAATTATTGTAACAGCGAATGCATCAGACTCAGCCGCACTACAATACTTGGCTCCCTATGCTGGAGTTACCATGGCTGAATATTTTATGGCACAAGGAAAAGACGTATTAATCGTGTATGATGATTTGAGTAAGCATGCATGGGCTTATAGACAGATGTCTTTATTATTAAGAAGACCTCCTGGTAGAGAAGCTTATCCTGGAGATGTTTTTTATCTTCATTCAAGATTACTTGAAAGAGCTGCAAAATTAGATGAAAAATATGGAGGAGGTTCAATTACAGCATTGCCAATAATTGAAACTCAAGCAGGAGATGTTTCAGGTTATATTCCAACAAATGTTATTTCCATTACAGACGGTCAGCTTTATCTTGAGCCAGATTTATTTAACTCAGGTATAAGGCCAGCTGTAAATGCAGGTTTATCTGTAACAAGAGTGGGCTCATCAGCTCAAAGAAAAGCAATGAAAGAAGTATCAGGGTCTCTTAAAGGTGAGATGGCTCAATACGATTCATTAAAAACTTTTGCTCAATTTGGAACTGATGATTTAGATGCAATAACTAAGCAACAGCTCGCTAGAGGTGAGAGATTAACTGAATTGTTAAAACAGAATGAAAATGAGCCTCTATCCTTTGAAAATCAAGTTTCTATATTTTATGCAGCAAATCAAGGAGCATTAGATGATGTAGAAATAGAAAAAATATCTGACTTTGAAAAACAATGGTATGATTTTGTTTCAGCTAATTTGCCAGAGGTAATGAAATCTATTTCTGAAGAAGGAGAACTTTCTGATGATTCAAAGAAGAGTCTTGACGGAGCAATTAAAACATTTAAAGGAACTTTTGGGAAATAATTAGATGCCAAGCACAAAAGAACTAAGAGCTAGAATAAGGTCAGTAAGTAACACTTCAAAGGTTACTGGAGCTATGCAATTAATTGCTGCATCAAAAATGAGAAGAGCTCAACAACATGTTTTACAAGGTAAAAAATACTCTGAAACTCTTCACAGGCTTCTTATGAATTTATCATCATCTGTTGATCAAGATCAAAATAATATACCTCTTCTTGAAAGAAGAGAGGTGAAAACTAAATTAATGATACTTATAACTCCAGAGAGAGGTTTAGCTGGAGCATTAGTTGGAAATATTAATAGGAAAGCATTAGATGTAATTAATGCCTCATCAACTAAATATAATATTTTATCTGTGGGTAAAAAAGGTTTTAGATTTGTTAATTCAAGAGGACAAGAAGTAATTGAACAACTTGATATTCCTGATAGACCTGAAATTTCTGACACTGATAGAATTTCTGAAATAGCTATTGATGGCTTTATAGATGGCAAATGGGATCAAGTAGATATTGTATTTAGTGAATTTTTTAGTACAACTTCTCAAATTCCTAAATCTCAAACTATACTTCCTATAACAAATGAAGAAGAAGATAGCGTTGGTTCAAGTCATGATTATATATATGAGCCATCATCTTATGATGTGCTAGTAGACTTGACCCCTAAGTATGTAAGAGCTCAGATCTATCAATCTATTTTGGAAGCATTTGCAAGTGAGCATTCTGCAAGAATGGTTGCTATGCAAAATGCTACAGATAATGCAAATGAATTAATAGGTCAGCTTACATTAGATCTAAACAAAGCAAGACAAGAAACAATAACTGCAGAATTATTAGACTTAATAGGTGGTATTTCTGCATTAGAAGGTAAATAAAGGAGTTAGCTATGGCAAAAGGTGATAAAGGAAAAGTTGTACAAGTTATTGGTACTGTTGTTGATGTAGGTTTTGACCAAAATCAACTTCCAGAGATTTTTCAT
>Ga0208261_1000020_pt1 | contig 65805 bp, 61 predicted proteins | sample Knorr_S7_td_DCM__FD_185595 | JGI IMG/M metagenome (GOLD analysis project Ga0208261, IMG submission 185595) | Marine microbial communities from Southern Atlantic Ocean transect - Knorr_S7_td_DCM_ad_131m_LV_B (SPAdes) (version 3) | ecosystem: Environmental > Aquatic > Marine > Oceanic | place...
GCTTTGTGTTTACTAATAGTTTTACCTAGCCATAGCCAAAAAGGGATTCCTATAAATCCAGCTATGAAATATCTTGCATAAGAAGCTCCAACTGTTTCTATTCCTATAACATCTCTTACAAACCATAATGAAAGAGTATTTCTGAAAGATTCTCCTGCTATAACTAGAAAAATAATTAAAAGTATCCTAACTAGAAGAGGATTTTCTGCAGCATATCTCAAGCCTTCTTTCAAAGGAATCTTCTTTTGAACCTTTGGCATAGGGTCAGGAACTTTCCAAAGTGCCCATGCAGCAAAAATTGGTAGGAGGAAAACAATTCCTAGTCCCATGTAGGCAAGAATATCTCTCATTTTTCCAGATGTTTCAAAGTCTTCGAAGAAAAATATTGCTGATAGCATTCTAGATATAGACTCTGCTATACCTATTCCTTTTCCTGATACTTCAATTGCTAAAGGAATTAATGCAGATATGAGTAATCCAATTAAAGTCCATCCTTCCCTTCCACTTACTATTCTTGATCTTTGATGATAGTCAGGAGATATTTCTGCACCCCAGGCTCCATAAGGTATACCTATCGCAGTTGAGCCTAGATACATGAGCATTATCCAGATAAGAAAATAACTTACCGTTACCTCTTCTCCTGGCATAAATAATCTATAAATTGCATACATCATTAGTGGAACGCCCAAAGCTATCCATGGCTTTCTTCTACCTATTTTTGTTTTTGTTGAATCTCCTAATTGCCCTAGGAGAGGGTCGGTAATTACATCAGTAAATCTTGCTAAGAGTAGTAGATCAGCTAAAAGAGCAAGCTCAAATTTAGTAACCTCTGAATAAAAAGGTATAAGCCATATAGCAATTGGGTAACCAATCATAGCAAGAGGAGTGGCTAGCCCTCCATATGCTAAAATTTTATTTCTGCTTACTGCAGTTCCATTTCCCCCCATAGAGAAGCTAGATTATAAGAAAGAAAAAAAATTAGCTAGAAGAAATCTTATTAAGTGCACTTACTATAGCACTAAGTCCAGCTATAACAGTATTTCTGTGAGTTCCTACTCCCCAAGAATAGGATTCATCTGATTTAATTTCTATGTAAGCTACGGCTTTAGCATCTGAACCTGAGCTTATGGCATGTTGATGATAATCTTGAATTTTAATATCAATATTTTTAGATTGAAGAGCATTAGTAAATGCATCGATTGGACCATTCCCTTTTCCTTCTATCTCAATTTCTTGTTCATTTATTTTCAAATTTGCTTTTAAAAGGTCTTCTTCGTTTATAGATTCAATGCTGTGGCTTATAAATTCATAATTACCATCTGTATTCAAGTAAGTTTTTTGAAAAGTTTCCCAAATATCAGAAGGAGATATTTCTTTGCCTGTTTCGTCCGTTATTTTTTGTATAACCTGACTGAACTCCACTTGAAGCCTTCTTGGCATGCTTAAGCCATGATCTTTTTCAAGAAGATAAGCTATGCCCCCTTTTCCTGACTGACTGTTAATTCTAATGACAGCTTCATAAGTTCTGCCAACATCTGCAGGATCTATAGGGAGGTAAGGAACTTCCCATAAAGGACTGTTAGATGATCGCATTGCACTAAATCCTTTATTTATGGCGTCTTGATGCGACCCAGAAAAGGCAGTAAAAACTAGATCACCGGCATAGGGATGTCTTGGATGAACAGGCAATTGATTGCAGTATTCAACTTCTCTCATAATTGGATTTATATCAGAAAAATCTAGATGAGGATCAATGCCTTGCGTTAACATATTTAAAGCCAATGAGACAACATCTACGTTTCCTGTTCTTTCTCCATTGCCGAAAAGAGTTCCTTCAATTCTATCTGCTCCTGCCAATACACCAAGTTCTGTTGCTGCTACAGCAGATCCTCTGTCATTATGAGGGTGAAGACTGACTATTACATTCTCTCTATTATCTAAATTTCTGCACATCCACTCTATTTGATCTGCATATATGTTAGGAGAGGCTAGTTCCACAGTAGCAGGTAAATTAATAATAGATTTTTTTTCAGGAGTAGGTTTTAGAATCTGATTCACTGAATTACAAACTTCAGCAGCATACTCTAGTTCAGTACCAGTAAAGCTCTCTGGGCTATACTCAAAACGCCAATTTGTATCAGTATTTTTTTCTGCATTTTCTACAACCCAATTGGCTCCATCAGTTGCTATTTTTTTAATTTCCTCTTTATTGCCCTTGAAAACAACTTTTCTTTGAACTGTAGAGGTAGAGTTATAAAAGTGCACAATGGCATTCTTTGCTCCTTTTAAAGATTCAAAAGTTCTATCAATCAATTCTTTTCTAGATTGAGTTAAAACTTGAATTGTTACATCATCGGGAATCAACCCTTGGTCAATAATCTTCCTAACAAAATCAAAATCTGTCTGTGAGGCAGAAGGAAAACCAACTTCAATTTCTTTAAAACCAATATCCAACAATAACTTAAACATTCTTAGCTTTCGTTCTTCGCCCATTGGCTCAATTAAAGCTTGGTTACCGTCTCTTAAATCTACACTACACCAAATAGGACTATTGGTAATTTGATTATTTGGCCAAGTTCTATCTTTAAGTTCAATAGACTTGAATGCCTTATATTTTGTTATTGACTTATTCTCTATCTTGGACATTTTTAGTTTAAAAAATGGGAATTAAAATTAAATGAAGGAGTCCCGAAATCTTTAAAAGTAGATCGGGTAAATCAGTCGAAGTAGAAAAAAACATTCGTTGACCTTAAACATTCGATGAAGCATATATATGCCTTCTATGTCGGTCAAGTTATGAGTGATAAAATATTTACAAAAATTTATTATTTATGTCTTTAGAGCCTCTAGAAAAATTAAGATTACTTGGTTTTACATTTTGGAAACAAGCCAATAATCAAATTACCTCTTTTGATACAACTAAAGAGCTATCTTTGTTTTCAATAGGTAAGAATCACTTAGTTTATATTAATCCTAATGATCTTCGCGAACAAAAAACAGATATTTTCCTAAAGCAATTAAGTATTGCAATAGGTGGAGAAGGAAAGATACAAGAACTACAAATAAGAAATATAGAAAATTTTAATAATGTAGTTTTTATGTTATTTGGTGAAATTGAAGAATTTTCTCAAGAATTTATCGACAAATTTCAGAAATCCTATTCATTTAGTCCTATAGGAGAGGTAATAGGAAATGGATCTATTAAGAAAGATATCTGGCTACAAATTACTCTAGATTGATGTTAAAAGTATCATATAGATATATGGAAGAAAATGATCTTAAAGAGGTTCTAGAAATTGAGAGAGCCTCTAATCCCGTCCCATGGACAGAGAAGAATTTTTTGGATTGTCTTATTAAGGACTACTATTGCCTTATACAAGAATATCAAGGTCAATTTTCTGGGTTTTCCATCACATCTTTTTCATTAGATGAAGCTCATTTATTAAATATAGGAGTGACTTCAGGTCTAAGAAAAAGGGGACTAGGAACTGGTCTACTTGATAAATTAGAACTTGCTGCTAAAGCCATGGGGTGTAAGGAAGTTGTCTTAGAAGTAAGAAAATCAAATATAAGCGCTATAAGTCTTTATAAAAATAATAAATTCAAGCAAGTAGGTATAAGAAAAGATTATTACCGATCTTCTTCTAATTATAAAAAGGAAGATGCACTTGTTTTCTCAAAAACGGTAAAAAGAAGGTGGATGTTAATTTAGGTTTTATTTAGTATTTCTTCTATATCTTCAGAGATTTGTTCAGGAGTTGTAGTTGGAGCAAACCTTTTTACTGGGTTACCATCCTTGTCAACTAGGAACTTTGTGAAATTCCACTTGATTTTACTAGAGCCTAGAAGCCCTTTCTTATTTGAAGTTAGAAACTTAAATAGAGGATCAGCAGAATCTCCATTTACATCTACTTTAGAGAACATAGGAAAGGTTACTCCGTAGTTTAAAGTACAGAATTCTTCTATCTCATTATTGCTTCCTGGCTCTTGATTGCCGAATTGATTACATGGAAATCCGAGAACTTCTAATCCTTGGTCTTTGTATTTCTGATATAGATCTTCAAGACCTTTATATTGAGGAGTGAAGCCACATTTGCTAGCTGTGTTCACTATCAGAGTTACTTTTCCTTGAAGTTCAGAGAGGTTTTTTTCATTTCCATCTACATCTTTGCAACTAAAATTAAATATTGATTCTTTCATTTGTTTTGTATCTCCTAAAAGTTTGATTATTATAGTTTCTTTTTTTGAATTAAGGATTATTAATGGAATACAGAAAACTAGGAAACACAGATATAGATGTCAGTCTAATTTGTTTAGGAACAATGACTTGGGGACAGCAAAATACCGAAGAAGAGGGACATGATCAGATGGACTATGCCCTAGAGAGAGGTATTAATTTTTTTGATACAGCTGAGTTGTACTCGATACCGCCGATGGCAGAAACTCAAGGAAGAACAGAAGAAATAATAGGAACTTGGTTCTCAAAGTCAGGAAATAGAGACAAAATTATTTTGGCTACTAAGGTCGCAGGTAGAAGTAATATGAATTGGTTTAGAGGAGGGGACACAAGATTAGATAAAAAAAATATCGAAACTGCAGTAAATGAAAGTCTTAAAAGATTACAAACTGATTACATTGACCTTTACCAATTGCATTGGCCAGATAGGCCAATTAATCTTTTCGGAGGAGGTCTATCTTACAAACATATAGAAGTAGAAAGTATTGAAATTTCTGAGACATTAAAAGTTCTTGGAGACCTTTGCAAGAGCGGAAAAATTAGACATATAGGTCTTTCAAATGAAACTCCTTGGGGTTTAGGCGAATTTATAAAACAAGCAGAATTATTAGATCTTCCTTTAGTAGTTTCTGTTCAAAATGCTTATAACTTGCTTAACAGGTCATATGAAAGTGGAATGTCAGAGTTTTATCATAGGTCATCTGTAGGTTTATTAGCTTATTCTCCTCTTGCTCAAGGTTATTTAACGGGAAAATATATAAATGGAGCTAGGCCCGAGGGAGCAAGAACTACTCTATTTGAGAGAGGTCAAAGATATGAAACTCCAAATGCAGAAAAAGCAATTATCCAATATGTAGAATATGCTAAGAAGATAGGAATGGATCCTGCTGTTTTTGCTAATGCTTTTGTTAATTCTAGAGATTTTGTAACCTCTAATATCATAGGAGCGACTACCATGGAGCAGTTGAAGACAGCTATTGATAGTCACGAAGCTAATTTAAGCGAGGAGGACTTCAAGGCAATAGAATCAATTCATTATCAATGTCCAAATCCCTGTCCATGACAATTAATATAAAAAATTCTCTAGACTATCAATGGTTAAATTTTTCAGAACTGTCCAAAGAGTTAGTTTATGAGATCCTCTTCCTTAGGCAGAATATCTTTATTGTAGAGCAAGAGTGTTGGTATCAAGATGCCGATGGAAAAGATTTAGAAGCTTTACATCTTACGGTAAAGAATAATGGTAGCTTAGTGGGATATTTGAGAGTTTTAGAACCCGGAACGTCATATTCTGAGCCTAGCTTAGGGAGGATTCTAGTAAGAAAGGACTATAGAGGCATTGGCCTTGGCAAGGAAATAATAAAAAAAGGTAAAGAAAAATGTTATCAATTATTTCCTGATAATTTAATCAAGATATCTGCTCAAATTCATCTTCAAGAGTTCTATGAAAGTCTCGGATTTAAAAGGCAAGGAGAACCTTATGATGAAGATGGTATTTTGCATATTGAAATGCTTTCTACATGAACGAAAAGTGGCAAAATTTCTTGTTGCTACTAGGCTTATTTATAGGCGTTGTTCTGGCAGCAAATTCCATTGTTCGAGAATCAAATCTTATCGATAAAGATTGGGTCGCAGTTATTGGAGACGTCCAAATAAGTAAAGAAAAGTATTACTCGCAACTTGAAGGTTTAGCAAGAGATAAAAGAAATGCAATAACTAGAAAAGATAAAGACTATGTTTTAGAGAGAATGATCGAAGAGGAATTACTCATTATTAGGGCTAAGGAGTTAGGTTTACTTGAAAATAATCAGATAGTAAGAGGCTCGATAATTCAGCAAATGATCAAGTTAATTATTTCAGAAAATTATTTAGAATCTGTTGAAGAAGAAAAACTAAAAAAATTCTACAAAGACAATATTGGTTTCTTTTCATCTGCTTCAAGATTAAGACTCCAACAAATATTTTTTTCTGATTCAAGCGGTAATTCAAGACAAAGATCAGAAGAAGCATTCAAAGATTTAAAGGAAGGTAGCACCCTCGAAGAGATTTCTCAGCATGCTGATCAGTCAGTTTTATCTATTCCAAACACAATGATGAATTTGTCAAAAGTAAGAGAATATATTGGTCCAACTTTAATGAATGTTGCAAAAAGTTTAGAACCAGGAGAATTTTCACCTCCTACAAAGGTAGCAGGCGGATATAAGATAATTTTTTTATTTGATAAGGAGTTATCAGAACCTGAACGATTTGATTCTATTAAGCCTAAAGTACTAAGAGAATATCAGAGAAGACAAGATGATAAGTCCCTCAGAGATTACCTAGAAGACTTAAAGGGGTGGTATGAAATAAAAAGGATCAAGGAACTCTAAATGAAGTCTTTTAATAGACTTATAATTTTAATTCTATTCTTTCCTTTATTTTTAAGTTCTCACCAAAGGAGTGAATCTTATTCAAATTGGAATATAGAAATAAAAGACGAAGTTTTAAAGATTAAATCCACTTTAAGTGCGAGAGAGTCTGTTTTATTAAACTTAAATTTAGACGATCTTCCAACCTTAGAAAGCTATTTGATGAATTCAATAAATTTATCTGATTGTGAGCTGAATGATTTCGTATCAAAACTTACTTATAGAGAAGGATTGTATAAGTTTTCTATAAACCAAGAATGTTTTCTAGGAGAGAGTAGTCAATTTCTCATTACTAATAATGTATTTTTTGATATTGATGCTTCACATAGTCATATCGCTAAGATCAAAATAAATGGCAAGACCTTTCCAGAAAAAATATTTCTAAACTCAGATAGAGTCTTAGAAATTAACTTAAAAAACTCAGATATTCCTGAAGATAGTTTGTTTTCTTCATTTATTTCCTATTTTGGTCTTGGATTGGAGCATATATCTACGGGCTTTGATCACTTAGCCTTTTTACTTGGTTTATTGCTTATCAATCAGAGATTTAAGAATGTATTAATAGCTATAACTGGGTTTACTTTGGGTCATACCTTATCATTTTGTCTCGCAGTTTTAGGTTTAATTTCACCAGCTTCTAGCTTTGTAGAAGCCACGATAGGATTTTCTATTTTTATCTTAGGTATAGAGTATCTTTCAAAGAATAAGAAAGTCTTTTCAAAATATATTCTTTATATGCTAATTTTTTGGGTATTATTTTTAATCAGTTTTTATAATCTAAATGGAAGTTATTTATTACTAGGTTATTTAGGATTGATGATATTTGGATTTACTTACTTAGGCTTATCCAATAATTCTAAAAATTTATTATTCTCACTTCTTATAACTTCCTTGTTTGGCCTCGTTCATGGTTTTGGTTTTGGAGGATATTTATCTGAAGTAGGTTTACCAGAAAGTAAACTTTATTTAGCTTTAATTGGATTTAACTTAGGAGTTGAATTTGGTCAAATAATTGCTGCTCTTATTTTCTTACTTCTTTTACATTTAGTTAAGGGTCTTAAATTTTTAAATAAAAATATAGTAGAAACTTTGATAGCAATAAGTTTAGTTAGCCTAGGTGTTTTTTGGTTTATAGAAAGAAGCTTTTAGATAATCTTAATTTTTTCTGCATGAAGACCTTTATCAGTATTCTCTACTACAAACCTTACCCTAGTATTCTCTTTTAATTTTCTTCTATCATTTGGGTTAACAGATCTAAGATGAACAAAAAGATCACCACCTTTATCTCTAATTAAAAAACCATACCCCTTACTTGGATCAAACCATTTAATTTTACCAGTCTCAGTTCCAAAGATTTTCCTTAATCTTCTTCCATAAATAAAGGCAACAGTCGATAGAAAACCAATCAACCAAAAAAATAAGACTAGGTAATTGGTAGTTAAAAAGGAGGCATAATCGAAAAAATTATTTGTTTTTAGATAGTGCAAGATTCCCCAAAAAAATAGAGCTAAGAATCCGCTTGTAACCAGTGCCCTGAAAAACATTATAAAACTCTAAATTATTATATCAGAGCTAAGGGTTTAGAGGCTCAAATAAGTTTATTTATTTCTTTATAATGTTGTTTTAAGTTATTGATTTCATTTGATAAATAATCAAATCTATCTTGTTGTTGACTCACTAATTCTTGAGGCGCATTTTCAATAAAACTATCATTATCTAGTTTAGAAGCTATTGATCTTGATTCAGCTTCAAGCTTACCAATTAATTTATCAATTCTAGTGATTTCTTTTTCTGGTTCAATGAGTCCTTCTAGAGGTATTAATATTTTCATATCTCCAAATGTAAATATCGCAGAAGGAGGTGCATTTTTTTCATCAATAAAATTGAGTTCCTTTATTTTTAATAAATCAAATAATAACTCTTCATACTTTTCTATTTTTCTTTGATCTTCTTTGTTAGCAGCTTGAATTAGTGAAGTTATTTTTTTCGAAGGAGGTATCCTCATCTCTCCTTTTATATTTCTTATCCCTGTGACAAATTGTTTAATCCATTCAATGTCATCTGCATTCTTAGGGTCTACTTCCCCTTTTTTTTGAGGGAAAGATGAAATAACAAGGCTCTCATTTTTTGATTGATGTAAATCTCTGAAGTTCTGCCAAATTTCTTCTGTAATAAAGGGCATAAATGAATGAGAAAGTCTTAAAGTTTTTTCAAGAATTTCAATCATTGAATTTAACAAAAGATTTTTTTCAGACAAATCAATATTTTGAGAGTTTAGATAAATCTTACAAAATTCAATATACCAATCACAAAGCTCATACCAAATAAATTCATAAATGGATTGAGTGGCTAGATCAAATCTATAATCATTCAAGGCTTCGTTTGTCTTTTCTATTGCAAGATCTAGTTTTGTATTAATCCAATCATCTAAAATCCCAGAAGGCTTTTCTCTTTCAAAGTTTTCGAAATTATCTAATTGCATTTGAATAAACCTTGATGCATTCCAAAGTTTGTTACAAAAATTTCTATATCCCTCAACCCTCTTGAAATCGAACCTTACTTCTCTGCTTCCAGAAGCCAAAGAACAGAAAGTTAATCTCAAGGCATCTGTTCCATAAGGTTTTATCCCTTGAGGAAATTCGTTGATAGTCTGCTTCTTTATTTTCTCTTTCATTTTTGGTTGCATCAAACCAGATGTTCTTTTTTCTAGGAGATTTTCTAAATCTATTCCATCTATGATATCGAGAGGATCAATTATATTTCCTTTAGATTTAGACATCTTTTGCCCATTGGAGTCATTTATGAGGCCGTGTACGAAGATCTTTCTGAAAGGCACTTCATTGATGAAGTGGGTTGTCATCATAAGCATTCTTGAAACCCATAAGGAGATAATGTCATATCCAGTTACTAAAACATTAGTGGGATGATAACGACTAAGAAGCTCTTTATTTTTTGGCCATCCTAAAGTGGAAAATGTCCATAAGGCTGAAGAAAACCAAGTATCTAATACATCTTCATCTCTTGTTAGATTGGCTGCAGCATCTAGTTTATTTTCTCTTCTTATTTCTTCTTCAGAGCTCCCAACATATATATTTCCATCTTTGTCATACCAAGCTGGTATTTGATGACCCCACCACAATTGTCTGCTTATACACCAATCTCTTATTTCATTCATCCATGCAAAATAAGTATTTTCATAATTTTTAGGATGGAAACTGCTTTCTTCTGATTTTATGACATCAATTGCCTTTTTTGATATCTCATTCACATCCATAAACCACTGTTTAGTTAAGAGGGGTTCGAGTATTGATCCACTCCTGTCTCCTCTAGGAACTGTAACTTTGTAAGCTTCAGTTTTTTCCAATAAGCCCAAATTTTCTAGTTCAGTTAAAACTTTTTTTCTTGCAGATTTTCTATCAAGTCCCTCAAATAATTTTGGAACTTCACCATTTGTAGTTCCATCTTTATTAAGGATATTTATCATTTCTAAGTGATGCCTTTTTCCTATTTCAAAATCATTAAAATCATGTGCAGGAGTGATTTTTACACAGCCAGTTCCAAAATCTTTATCGACATATTCATCTGCAATTATAGGAACTTGTCTATTTGTTATGGGAAGAGTTATAGATTTTCCTATGTATTTCTTATACCTATCATCTTCAGGATTAACTGCAACAGCTGTATCACCTAACATTGTTTCTGGTCTAGTGGTTGCTACGATTAGATATTTACTTTCATTGGTAATTTGATATTTGAGATGCCATAAGCTTCCTGTTTCTTCCTTATTATCTACTTCAAGATCTGAAAGTGTTGTTTGAAGTTTTACATCCCAGTTAACAAGACGTTCTCCTTGATAAATTAAACCTTCTTTATAGAGCCTTACAAAAACTTCTTTTACAGCTAGACTCATATCTGGGCTCATTGTGAAAGCTTCACGAGACCAATCAACTGAAGAACCCAATCTTCTTATTTGTTCGGTTATTGTATTTCCTGATGACTCTTTCCAATCCCATACTCTCTTTATAAATTCTTCTCTTCCTAAATCTTCTTTAGTTGTTCCTTCTAATTCTAGCTGCCTTTCAACAACCATTTGAGTTGCAATTCCTGCATGATCAGTGCCTACTTGCCAAAGAGCATCGTAGCCATTCATTCTCTTATATCTAATCAAGGTATCAATTAATGCATTCTGGAACCCATGACCCATATGAAGAGTTCCTGTCACATTAGGAGGAGGGATCATTATGCAGAAAGGTTCTTTTTTTGATTCGGGTTGGGCCTTAAAAAAGTTAGATTCTTCCCAGAACTTATACCATTTAGTTTCTATTTCACTAGGGTCAAAATTCTTTTTCATTTTATAAATTGTGGATCAAGATTCATTGCTCTGCATTCGTTCCAAGTCTTTGCAACCTCTTCTCTGTATATGGAGTTGTCTTCTATTACTATCTGGAAGTATTCATTATAGTTAGTTAATTGATTAGGAAGAGAGGGACTGAAATTGATTAAAGTTTTATTATTAATTTTAGAAAATTTAGTTCCTGGATATCCAATTTCAACAATATCCCTTTCAGTTTTATTGTTTGAAAGATTATGAGGAATGAAGGATTCTTTTGGTTCTACCCATAATTGAGAATCTAACTTCATAGCTTCATCTATATTCTGGCATCTAATATCTATTTTATATTTACCTCTTTTTTCGTTTATTAGATTGAATGTAAGTTCGCATATAAAAGACATAGCTTCTTCTGCTGTTGAACCTGCAGCTAGAAACTTAACATCTAGCATTTTATGCTTTATCTATTAGAAACTGGCTTAATAGAGGTACAGGTCTTCCCGAAGCTCCTTTAGCTAGGCCTCCTATATGAGCTGTGCCCGCTACATCTAAATGAGCCCAATCATAATCCTTAGTGAACCTAGATAGGAAACAAGCTGCAGTAATCGTTCCAGCTCTTCCGCCTATATTCGCTATATCAGCAAAATTACTGTTTAAATCTTTCTGATAAACATCCCAAATAGGAAGTCTCCATGCCTTATCTTGTGATTTAAGGCCTGCTTCATATAGGTCGTTGGCATGTTTATCATCATTACTCATAAGACCTGAAGTAACATGACCAAGGGCAACAATGCATGCACCAGTCAAGGTAGCTACATCTGTTACAGTTTTTGGATTAAATCTTTTTATATACGTTAATGCATCAGCTAACACCAATCGGCCTTCTGCATCAGTATTTAAGATTTCTACTGTTTGTCCAGAAAGAGTCTTAACAACGTCTCCAGGTTTAGTGGCTTTACTTCCAGGCATATTCTCTGCACTTGCTACAACTGCAACCACATTTAGAGGTATTTTTAATTCTGCCATCACCTGAATAGTAGAAATGACGCTTGCAGCTCCGCACATATCAAATTTCATTTCATCCATCGCTGCACCAGGTTTGAGACTAATTCCTCCTGTATCAAAGGTAATTCCTTTACCAACCAAAACATGCGGTTTATCACCTTTTTTTCCCCCAGAATATTCTAAGATTACTAATTTAGATTCTTGAGCACTTCCATTGCCCACAGAAAGAAGGCAATGCATACCAAGTTTTTCCATTTCTTTTTCACCCATTACTTTGCATTTTAAATTTTTATATTTTTTTGCTGCAGCTTTAGATTGTGAACCAAGGTATGTTGGAGTGCATATATTTCCAGGTAAATTACCAAAATCTTTAGCAGTATTTGAACCTCTTCCTATGGCCTGGCCTATTTTCAGGCTTTTCTTATTTGATGGTGAAGGGAGAGAGCTAATTAAAATATTTAACTTTTTTAATTTGATTACTTTTTTGTCTTTTTTATTTATTTTTGCATCATACGTATAGCTATTATTTTCAGCTAAATATGCTAATTGTTGTATTAACCAATTCTTGTCTTGCTCATTTACATTTATCTCAGGTAAGACTACACAAGCATTTATTGCTTTACTTTTTAAAATGGAGTTAATCATGTTAGATAAAATAGGAATTGCCTTCTCCATCGATATTTTATCTTTATTCTTTCCAGTTCCAATGAGGTAAACAATATCTGATTTAATACCTTGAGGCGCTGCTAAATAACCTGAATTTCCAATATTCCCTTTGATATATTCTTTGTTTTGTAGTTTCTTTACAGAGCCATTCGTGGCTTTATTTAATTCATTTGCATACTTATTTAAAGTTTTATCCGAATTAAGACCCAAGACTATGCAGTCAGTCTTTAGTTTGCTCAATTCAGAAGGATTTAATTTATTAATTGTAATATTTAATCTTTTTTTCACTTTTTTCTCCTTTGTATGGGTATTTTATACGTTTAATTAAGAACCTATATACTCTTTTCTTGTCGAATTATTATTTCAATAGCACAATGTGTTTAATTAAAAGTTATGATTTTACTTCGCTATCTAATTAGAGATATTTTCTCACATACTCTGTCAGTAAGTTTAATTTTTCTTTTTATTTCATTTTCTTCGAGATCTATTCAATATCTTGAAGAAGTAGTAAAAGGGAATTTAGAAAGCGAAACAGTCTTGTGGTTGGTATTGCTTAGAATGCCTGAATTTCTAGAAATCATTATTCCTTTTAGTTTTTTCATAGCCATTCTATTAGTAGTAGGTAGATTATATTCCCAGGGAGAATACGTAATATTGCAGCAAAACGGTTTATCCACGTTAAATATATGCAAAATAGTAGCTTTGCTTGGGCTCTTCTTAGGCATCATTATTTTGTCGATTAATCAGTTCTTTTCACCTTTAGTAGATAGCAGGCTTAGTGCAATAAAAGCTGAAAAAACCATATATCAAAAAGTTGATCTAGTTCGTCCCGGCTACTTTACTAGAATACAAGAAAATATGACCTTTCATGTATCTGATAAAAAGGATGGCAATATGGAAAACGTATTCATACGTTTTCTAAATGAAGAAAATAAAGAAACATTTATTTTAGCTAAGAAAGGAATTCTTCAAGAAAATAAAATAAAGCTTATAGAAGGAACATCTTTTTCTAAAGAAGAAGAATCTTTTAAGAAATTAACTTTTAGTGAGATGGGTTTAAATCTTTTATCACATAATTCAAATATACCTTTAAAGGAAATTGAAGGAAAATTAAATTGGATATTCTTGATCTTTTTAATTATTTCTGGACTTATAGCCTTACTTCTTTCAGAAGTAAAACCGAGAGAAAGTAGATATAAAAACCTTATACCTGCTTTAATAATTTATGTAATTTATTTCGGGCTTTTTCTCTTTGTAAAAGAATCAAATATTTTCATGGCAGAATTTTATGTGCACATACCATTTTTATTTTTTCTCATCTATTTGTTTATCACTAAAAGGGCTTGGCAAAGATGAGATTTATTTTAGGTGATAGATTAGAAAGATTAATAAGTTTTCAAGTTGCTATTAGTTTATTTGTAGTATTTTTAGTTATTGGTTTTTTAGATTTCTTTTTCCAACTCTTAAATGAACTCCAAGATGTAGATGACAATTATTCTTTTGCTGATGCCTTGTTTTATTCTTTTTTAAGCATGCCTTTTCGTCTTTACGATCTTTTACCTTATTTTTGTTTAATTGGCATGATTGTAGGTTTGGGTTCTCTAGTCGACAATGGTGAATTAATTGGAGCTAGAGTTTTAGGCAAGTCATATTTCTCAATAGGCTTAGCTGCATTCAGACCCCTTCTAATCTTAATAGCTATTGGTCTTTTAAGTTCTGAGTATTATGTACCGGATATTTCTCAATCAGCTTTTGAAGGGAAATCAGAAAAGAAACAATCAGCAGATCTAAAAGAAGGTTATTGGATGAATAAACCAGAGGGGTTTTTATATTTTCAATATGCTCCAGATAAACAGAAAATTAAAAAAATTAAATTCATAGAACATGATAAAAATTTTAAGCCTTTAAGGTTAATTGAATCTGATTCTGCTATTGCAGAAATAGATAGTTGGAGGCTCATTGATCCATCAATTAAGTTTATTAATGAAGGCCCAATTAGAGATAATAACTTTAGAGTAAGTAAAGGATTACAAGGGATTAAGATTGTTCTTGATCCTAAATACCTCTCATTATCGGACCTAAATCAACAAATTAATTCTTCAAATGAAGGTTATAGAAAGAGGTCTTTGTCATTAGAGTATTGGAAAAAGATTCTTCAGCCTTTTGTTACATTTTCTTTATTATTATTATCTTTAAGCTTTATTTTTGGACCTATGCGAGATCAAAAATCTAGCCAAAGAATCATAATTTCCTTAGTTCTAGCTTTTTGTTTCGATCTGTCTAATAAATTATTAGGAAGTATTTCAATAGTCTCAGGTGCATCTATTTTTCTAGCGGTTTTATTTCCTGCTTTGGTTATTTCAATTTTTGGCTTAATTAGCCTCAAACGTCTTAATTAAATTCTTTAATAATTACTCTAGTTTTTGAAATTTTATCTGACCAAGATTTTTTTTCTTTAGACCAAAATATTGCTAGATAACCAATTCCTAGGATTAAGCCAGAGAACACTGAAGCTAAGCACCTAATGATAGCTTGTTTTAAATTTAATGGATTTTGATCTTGAGAGATAAGCTGTATTTTCCAAGCCTGCATTCCTGTTGTCTGTCCCTCATTCATCAACCAGAAATAAATATAGTAAGAAGGACCACTAACTATAATTATAAATAGTTGTGCAATCCTTCCTATAGGACCCATTTCTTCATAACCTCCATATAAAAAAACTAAAATTAAGGTTAGGAATAAAATGACACCCAAAATTAAGAAACTATCATAAATTAAGGAAAAAATTCTTTTAAAGAAGCCTGCATATTTCATAAAACTATGGTCTTTTTTTTTAATATCATTATTCTATAGCTAATTGTATGAATCAATCAGCACAAGATTTCCAAGATTCAAGTTTCTTTGGCCACCCAAGGGGATTAATGACATTATTTTTAACCGAAATGTGGGAAAGGATGTCATTTTATGGAATGCGAGGACTGCTAGTACTTTTTATGACGAGGGAAGTAGTAGAAGGGGGTTTAAATTTTGAAGATGCAACAGCAATGGCCATATATGGAATTTATGGAGCGTCAGTTTATTTTCTTTGTGTTCCTGGAGGATGGGTCGCTGATAAAATTTTAGGTGCACAGAGGTCAGTATTGGTAGGTGCAATAATCATTACATTAGGTCATTTTGTTTTAGCTATACCTAATGAAAAAACTTTCTTTTTAGGTCTGGTTTTAGTTGCAATTGGGACTGGTTTTCTTAAGCCAAATATTTCTTCTATCGTAGGCCAACTTTATAAACCAGGAGATTTAAGAGTAGATGCAGGCTACACGATTTTTTATATGTCTATAAACATAGGAAGCATGTTGGGTTTTTTAGTTTGTGGATACTTAGGAGAAAAAGTAGGATGGCATTGGGGGTTTGGAGCTGCAGGAATAGGTATGACTTTTGGGGTAATTCAATATATTCTAACTAAGAAGTCTCTAGGCAATGCAGGTTTAGAACCTAATTTATCTCCAGGAGAAGAAAATTCCAGCTATAAAACTATTTTTATAGGAGCTTCGTCCTTAATCTTCTTAATAATACTCACTAATTTTCTTGGATTTTGGAGTATAGAAGCTGAACTCCTTAACAGAATAACTGTTTACATTATTTTATTCGTTGCTGTTTTGTATTTCATTTATTTGTTTTTATTTGCAGGGTTAACAAAGCCAGAAAAACAAAACATTTCGATGCTGTTACTTTTATTTCTTGGTTCAGTTCTTTTCTGGGCAGGTTTCGATCAAGGAGGGTCCTCATTAAATCTTTTCGCTAAAGATTACACTGATCTATTTATTTTCGGATGGGAAATGCCAGCGACTTTTTTACAAGTTGCAAATCCTTTAATGGTCGTTATTTTTGCTCCTATTTTTGCTGGCTTCTGGGTTAATTTAGGAAGAAGGAACTTAGATTTCGATACCCCTGAAAAATTTGCTTTGGGTTGTTTTTTAATGGCTATAGGATTTTGTATAATTTTATTTGGAGTTGAAATAGCTCTAGACCAAGAAAAGGCTGGAGTTAAATGGCTTCTTCTGACTTATCTTTTTCATACATTTGGTGAGTTATGCTTAAGCCCAGTTGGCCTCTCTGCCACAGCTAAATACTCTCCAAAAAGATATAGAAGTCAAATGATGGGAATATGGTTCTTATCTTCATCTTTAGCAGCAGGTTTGGCAGGGCTTCTAGCTAGCGAAGCTTTCGAGTCAGGAATATCTACTATGCCAGCTTTATTTAATCAGATTATTTTAGCTCTTGTTTGCGTTGGTATTATTCTTATCTTTGCCAACAAATATGTAAGAGGAAATATTGAAATAGAAGAAGAAATTTAACAGACTAGCTTTGTGATTATTCTTTTATAAATTTCAGATAACTTATCTAGATCAGAGACTTTGACTGATTCATTAATTTTATGAATCGATTCATTTCTCGGTCCAAACTCTACTACTTCACTTCCAGTAGGTGCTATAAATCTTCCATCAGAAGTACCTCCTTCTGTTGAGCGTTTTATTTTACTAATTTTGATTTGTTCTTTGATTGACGCTTCAACAGCATCAATTAATTTATGTTTTTCTGTAAGAAAAGGTTTCCCGCTCTCTTTCCAATTGCTTTTGTATTGCAAGTCATAGGAACTAAGAATTTTTTCTACTGCTATTTCAATCTCTTTAGCTGAAATAGAAGGGGAGTATCTAACGTTAAGTTTAAAATTAATATCACCTGGAATAACATTTTCTGCTCCTGTTCCAGAATTAATATTTGATATTTGTAGAACACTATCAGGAAATTTTCCTGTTTTATCTTTCCATCTTAAAGTAGATATCTCTTTTATAGCTTCAATTGAATTATGAATAGGGTTATCTGCTTTATCTGGATAAGCAATATGCCCTTGCGTCCCTAGTATTGTAATTGAGGCTCCTATTGAACCTCGTCTGCCTATTTTTATAGAATCTCCAAGAGTTTCTTCTGACGTAGGTTCTCCGACAAGACACCAATCTATAAAAATTTTTCTTTCTGTTAGCTCTGCTATTACCTTTTTAATCCCATCTCTAGCTGGCCCTTCTTCATCACTGGTAAGCATAATCCCTAGCTTTTCTTTTATCGGGATTTTTTGCTTATAGATTTCTTCGCATGCAGTTACAAAAGCAGCTACGCTACCTTTCATGTCGGCAACACCTCTTCCATATAGCAAACCTTCTCTTTGTGTGGCCGTAAAAGGATCTGAATCCCATTGTTCTATGGGACCGGTAGGGACGACATCTGTATGGCCCAATAAAACAAGCATTTTACTTCCTTCACCAATAGTAGCCCAGAGATTAGAGACCTCTCCAAAATTTATTTGTTCAACCTCAAAACCCAGAGTCTTCAGTCTTTGTGAAATTAAATCTTGGCACCCCATATCATTGGGTGTTACTGAAGGTTTAGATATAAGTTCTTTTGTTAAATCTAAAGTTTTAGACATTTGAATTAATTATTAGAATGTAAATCTTCATTTAAATTTACATCTTTCTTCCTTTCTTTGCATTGAATAGAGCCTGTTAAGGAGTTTCTTATAAAAAGTAGGTCAGGCTTAAGAGAAAGCTCTTCTGCCTTTACTGTCTTAAGGACTTGGTTATCATCATCTATTATTTCTACTTTTGAAGCTGAGGTAAGATATAAGCCCGATTCTATTATGCATCTATCTCCAAGAGAAATTCCTAAACCTGAATTTGCTCCAAGTAAACAATCTTTCCCTACTGATATAACTAGGTCATTACCTCCTGATAAAGTACCTAAGGTACTAGCGCCGCCACCTATATCACTTCCTTCGTCAACTATAACGCCTTGAGCTATTCTTCCCTCTACCATGCCTTTACCAAGAGTCCCCGCATTAAAGTTAATTTGACCTTCATGCATTATGGTTGTGCCTTCTCCTACATAAGCTCCCAATCTTACTCTTGATGAATCAGCTATTCTTACTCCTTCTGGAATTACATAATCAGTTAAGTTAGGGAATTTATCTAAAGAGTAAACATGAATCTGTTTGCCTGAAACTTTTCTCTCTTTAATAATCTCTGGTAGTTCATTAGGGTCTTTAGGTCCTTCAGAGGTCCAGGCCACCGTTGGAAGCATAGAGAAAATATTTTCCAAATTTATTGAGTTTGGTTTTACTTCTCTATACGAAAGTAAATGGAGTTTAAGGTAAGCTTCAGGAACACTTTGAATTTTTTTATCTTCTTTTAAGACAATCATAACTAAATGAGACGAAGTAGATGAATAGTTTTTAAGGTTGATGGTTTTTAATTCATTAACTATCTTCTTTGAGAGCTCTAAGGGCGTTACAAAATTATCTGACGAGAATTTTGAAGCTTCTTGAATGATTTTAGGATCTAGATTAATTAATTCTTTAGGGTAAAGAATCTCTAACCAGTTCCCTTCTTGGTTCTTTGTTCCAATGCCTATTGCAGACCATTTAACAGTATTCATATTCAAATTTAAATTTTGGAAGCTGAATCATAAGCTTCATCTTTCAACAGTCAATAAATTAATAAGAATTTAGAACATTAAGAATAGAAATCATAGATTTTTCTACTATATCTATTCCGTGAACGACAGCCACCCTAATGAAACCATGACCAGGGTTAATACCAAGACTCTTTTGTCCTAAATAACTTCCAGGAAGAACTATTACTTTTTCTTTTTCATATAAAGCCTTGGTAAATTCTTCATCAGAGCAAGGTGTCTCTATCCAAAAATAGAAAGACCCTTTAGGTCTTTTTATCTGAGGAAAATCAGAAAAAATTTCTAAAGATAAATCATACTTCTTATCATAGTTAAGCCTGTTTCTTTCAACATGCATTTCATCTTCCCAAGCCCAACAACTAGCCTTTTGTGAAGGTATAGGAATTGTCACTCCATGATAGGTTCTATATAAAAGAACCTTCTCTATCAATTCCTCTGAACCAACAATAAATCCAGATCTTAATCCAGCCAAGTTGGATCTTTTGGATAGGCTATGAAAAACAGCATATTTAGGATCTGCTTCATTAAATTCTAGGAATTCTAGCAATCCTAAAGGAGCTTCTTTATGACTGGGGTAAATATCTACATAGCATTCGTCAGAACATATGATGAAATTATATTCATTAGCTAACTTAATAACCTCTGAATAGTCTTCTTTTGTTAGGCAGTAGCCAGTAGGATTGGAGGGTGAGCAAAGAATCAAGAGCTGACAATTTTCTAAAACTTCCTCTGGTATAGAATTAAAGTCAGGTCTAAAATCATTCTTTTTTTCAGAGTTTAAATAGAAACATTCAGCTCCTGCCATTTTTGCAGCACCTTCATAAATCTTATAGAAAGGATTAGGGACAATCACTGTCGGATTCTTTTGACTTCTATCAATGCAAGCTTGCATGAACGAAAAAATACCTTCCCTAGTTCCTCCTAAAGGTAAAACGCATTGTTCTAGATTAGTTTGCGGTTCTATATTAAATCTTCTTTTTAACCATCTCTCATAGCTATGTCTTAACCTATCTATACCTTTAGAAGTAGGGTACTGAGACAAAGCTTTAGATTCTTTATTTATTAAGTCTAAGCATTCTTGAGGAGGGCTATGCTTAGGTTCTCCAATAGATAGATTTACTGAATTGGGTTCAACTTTATTTCCATCATTGAGCAACTTCGAAAGAAAATAGAATGGATATTGGCTTAATGAATCTAGGTCTTTATTCAAGATCTTCTCCTGATAGAGTCTTTAAGATAGATGCAGTGAGTTTAGTTAATTTTTCTTCACTTTCCAGCTTACTATCTTTATCTGTGACTACACAGAACCGGTCTTCAGCAGTTTCGCCGTAAGTAGAAATGCTCGCCTTTTTTATAGAGAGTTTATTATCTGTAAAAACTTTACATATAGAAGCTAGGAGACCCGGCCTGTCTAAAGTTTTTATGTCTAACTGAGTCCAATCATTTAAATCATCTTGATTAATTTTCACTGTAGTCTTTTTTGAAAAACTTTTTAATCTAATCGGTATTCTTTTAGAAACAAAAGAAGGCTTTAAATTTTTAACTCTCAATGTTTGTTTTAATCTTTTTTCAATTTCTATTAATTTTTCAGGTTCACAAAGTAGGTTCTCTCTAGAATCATCAGCTATTGTTATATTTTCTATACAGAATCCGTTTATAGTTCCAAATAATTTAGCATCAAAAATATTTATATTTTCTGAGTCAAGAACTGATACAACAGATGAAAACACATTTGGCCTATCAAAAGTGTAAATAAATAAATTTAATAGATCGTCTTCTCCGGGATCTATAAACTTAGCTATAGTTCTATCTTTTTCATTATTTAATAATAGACGAGTCTGGTTCTCAATTTGATTAACATTAAGGGTTTGAAAATAAGTATCATAAAAATTACTCCATAAGAGTTTAATTTTTTTCTTATCAAGTTGATTTAGATTCTCTAAAAGCAATTGTTTCTTGTCTTCTTCATGACCATCATTGATGATTTCTCTTCTCGCTTTTAACCAAAGCTCCCTAAGAAGTGATGAATTCCAAGAATTCCACAAATTCGGATTAGTTGCAGAAATGTCTGAAACAGTTAAACAGTATAAATAATTTAGTCTGTCCATGGTTTCTACTTGCTTAGAAAATTTTTTTATTACAAGTGAATCGGAGAGATCTTCCTTTTGTGAAGTTTTTGACATCAGTAGATGGTTTCTTACTAACCATTGAATAAGATCTGAGTCTTCTTTTGAGAAGTTATTTCTTTTACAGAATCTTTTAACAATTCTTTCCCCGAGACTAGAATGATTTCCGCCTCTTCCTTTACCTATGTCATGAAAAAAACCAGCTAAGTAAAGGTTAATTGTCTTTGGTAATTTTTTGGCTATCTCAGAAGCTAATTCAAACATGCCGCCATTCTTATTATGAAGAAGGCTATTCATATTTTTTAAGAGTTTTAGAGTATGGGTATCTACAGTATAGATATGAAATAAGTCATATTGCATTTGAGCAGTCACTCTTCCAAATTCTGGTATCAATCTTGGAAGTATTCCCAACATATGCATTCTTTTAAGTTCATCTACCATTTTAGGGCTATTTGAAGAAAGTAATTCAAGGAAAAGATCGTCATTCTTCCTTTTCTTTCTAAAGTTATAATTTATGAGGCTTCTATAATCTTTTAATTTTCTTAGAGTTCTGCTCTCTATGCCCTTTATATTTTCATTCAAGCTCATTTCTATAAATAGCTTTACCATTAAAGAGGGATTTCTTTTAAAGCTTTTTCCTTTTTTTAATGTAATTCGATGATCTATTAATTCAAATTCATCATTTATTTCCTTCCTCTTACTGTTCTTTTTCTTCTTAAGTCTGGACGATATAGCTTCCAAAAACCCTAAATTTATTTCAGATACGCTTTGAGCAGATCTAAAATATCTATGCATTAATTTTTCAGTGGAGGCATTTTCACGAGACAAATTGGGAAACATGCTTTCACCTATGGGAATCTGAAAATTAAACAAAAGCCTGTCTTCTTCCTTTCCAGCACAAAGATGGAGATGGTATCTAAGAAGCCATAACCATTCTTTAGCCTTAGTCAGTTCTTTAATTTCTTCGCTAGAAAGCATCTCTTGTCTTAAAGGCAAGTCAAAACCATTTCTCAAGTAATTTAGTTTTATCCAATCAATGGTATGTATATCTCTCAGTCCACCTGGTGAATGTTTTAGGTTGGGTTCTAAGTTATATTCAGTGTTGTCAAATCTATGATGTCTATCTTTTTGTTCTTCAATTTTTTCTAATAGAAAGGAATCTTTAGGCCATATTTTTTTTGAATGAATAAGATTATTTAATTTAATTTCCAATTCATCTGTAGCAACCAGCCTCCTAACCTCTAAAATGTTTGTCATAGCCTGGACGTCTTCTTTAATCTGTTTTTCTTCTTCCTTAAAAGTTCTAACGCTATGACCAACCTGATAATTTAAGTCCCATATCTTTTGGATGAAATTTTCGACTTTTGGAATTAGATCAGGTTTTATTTTTTGTTCTGATAATAAAAGAAGATCTATATCTGAATGTGGGTGCAATTGTCTTCTTCCATATCCCCCTACTGCGAATAATCCCAATTCATTTTGATCCTTAAGTCCAGAATCTTCCCAAGAATTGAGTAAAAATTTATCAGCTTCTTTAGCTCTCTTTTGTAAAGTTTGCTTAATATTTTTTAAGGAAGGAACTTCTCTAATCATCCTTTAAACTAAAAAGTTTCCTCAGATCTTTTTGTTAAAACTTCACATCCATTTGAAGTTACAGCTAGTGTATGCTCCCATTGAGCTGAATTTCTTCCATCTTTTGTTTCCACTGTCCATCCATCATTTAAAGATTTAGTAAATTTAGTACCTAAATTTATCATCGGTTCAATGGTAAAACACATGCCTTCTTCAAGTCGAAGACCAGTTCCTTGTTTACCATAGTGAAGTATCTGCGGCTCTTCATGATAGACCTTTCCTATGCCATGACCACAATATTCTTCAACAACAGAATAGTAATTTTTTTCAGCATGTTCCTGAATTGCATGACCTATATCACCAAGATGTGCTCCTGGTCCAACTATTTCTATGGCTTTATAAAGACATTCTTGCGTAACTTTTACTAACCTCTCATTATGCGGTTTACATTTGCCAACTAAGAACATTTTGGAGGTATCCCCATGCCAACCATCTTTTAGCACTGTCACATCTATGTTTAGGATATCTCCGTTTTTAAGTATTCTTTTGTCGTCAGGTATGCCATGACAGACAACTTGGTTAAGGCTACTGCAAATTGTTTTTTCAAATCCTCTATATCCAACATTAGCAGGAATGGCATTTTGCTCATTAATTATGTAATCATGACAAATCGAATCTAGTTCTCCAGTTGAAATACCTGGCTTTACAAAAGGAGTGATCATTTCGAGAACTTCAGCTGCTAACTTTCCAGCTACTTTCATTTCTTCTATATCAGATAAAGTTTTTATCATTTTTTTATATTTTAGATGAATTAAATAGACATCTTAATCTAGGTTTATTATAGTGTGCTTTTAATGCCCATAAGCATTAAAAATATAAATGCGAACTTAGAAATAATCTCTGGTTCGCTTTTTTTTTACCTAAAAATTACCTCTATTTTAATCGGTTCTAGTTAGAAATGAAGTCTTCGAACGCCATATTAGTATTACAAGACGGCACAACTTTCTGTGGTAAAAGCATAGGATTTCAAGGCAAATCCTGTGGGGAAGTTGTATTTAATACAGCAATGACCGGCTATCAAGAGATTCTCACAGATCCATCATATTGCCAGCAAATTGTTACTTTAACCTATCCCCACATAGGAAATACTGGAACAAATCCCGAAGATTTTGAATCAGAAAAAGTTTGGTGCTCTGGTTTAATCATTAAAGACCTGCCTTCTACATTAAGTAGTTGGCGAAATGAAACAAATTTAAATGATTTTTTGACGAGCACTAAAACAGTAGCTATTTCAAATATTGATACAAGAAAGTTAGTAAATATTATTAGAGAGAAGGGAGCTCAACCAGGTGCAATAGTTACAGGAAAAAACCCAAATAAAGACAAAGGATATGAGTTAGCAAACAGTTTCCCTGGTTTATCTGGTTTAGATTTAGCTAAAGAAGTTACGACGGATAAAAGTTATTCTTGGAAAGAAGGTATATGGAGAGAGGATAGTAGACCTAACAAATATAAAGTTGTTTCAATAGATTTTGGAGTAAAGAAAAATATTTTAAGGATACTTCATAATAGAGGCTGTGAAATAGAAGTTGTACCAGCAGAGACAACAATTGAACAGATCCTGTCCCTTAATCCAGATGGAGTTTTTCTCTCAAATGGACCTGGCGATCCTGAACCATGCGATTATGCTATAGAAACAATCAAACAAGTTATTAAAGAAAAACTACCAATTTTTGGAATTTGTTTGGGACATCAGTTATTGGCATTAGCTTTAGGAGCTAAAACATCAAAAATGAAATTTGGTCATCATGGTGCTAATCACCCAGTTCAAGACTTACAAACACAAAAAGTTTTTATAACAAGTCAGAATCATGGTTTTATGGTCGATGAAGATTCATTGGGTGAAGATATTGTAGTTACGCATAAATCTCTTTTTGATGGATCTATACAAGGAATTACTCATAAAACCTTACCAGCATTTAGTTTTCAGGGACACCCTGAAGCAAGCCCAGGACCTCATGATATAAAAGGACTTTTTGATAGATTTATTGATCTTATGGAGGACAGAATTGCCTAAAAGAAAGGACATCAATTCAATCTTGATCTTAGGAGCTGGACCAATAGTAATAGGACAGGCATGCGAATTTGATTATTCAGGAGCTCAAGCTTGTAAAGCTCTAAAAGAAGATGGATTCAGAGTTATTTTGGTTAATTCAAATCCTGCCACCATAATGACTGATCCTTCTATGGCTGACTCTACTTACATTGAACCAATACATTGGGAGACTGTAGAAAAAATTATAGAAAAGGAAAAACCTGATGCAATTTTGCCAACAATGGGAGGTCAAACTGCTTTAAATACAGCATTAGACCTACATAGCAAAGGCATATTGAAAAAGCATGGTATTGAAATGATAGGTGCTACCAAAGAAGCTATAGATAAGGCAGAAGACCGAGATCTATTTGCTGCAGCTATGGAAAAAATTGGTTTAAGGACTCCGAAAGCTGCATTAGCACATAATAAAGAAGAAGCTAAAGAGATATTAGATGATATTGGATTTCCTTGTGTGTTGAGACCAAATTTTACAATGGGAGGAGGTGGAGGAGGAATTGCCTACAATGTAGAAGAATTTGAGGAGATTTGCGTAAGAGGTTTTGACTTATCTCCTACAAGCGAAATTTTCATCGATGAATTTTTAGGTGGTTGGAAAGAGTATGAAATGGAGGTTGTTAGAGATAAGAATGACAACTGTATCATTGTATGCAGTATTGAAAACTTAGATCCCATGGGAGTTCATACTGGTGACTCTATAACAGTAGCGCCTGCACAGACCCTAACCGATAAGGAATATCAATTGATGAGGAATGCCTCGATGGCTATTTTAAGAGAAATAGGAGTCGAGACAGGGGGATCAAATGTTCAATTTACTATTAATCCAGAAGACGGCGAGATGCTAGTTATAGAGATGAATCCTAGGGTTTCAAGATCATCCGCTTTAGCCTCTAAAGCAACTGGATTTCCAATTGCTAAAGTAGCTGCGAAATTAGCAGTAGGTTATACATTAGATGAGTTAAGGAATGATATTACTGGCGGAGTGATACCTGCATCTTTTGAACCTTCTATAGATTACGTAGTTACAAAGATACCTAGATTTAATTTCGAAAAATTTCCTGGAGCTGAACCTGTTTTAACAACCCAGATGAAATCTGTAGGAGAAGTAATGGCTATAGGAAGAACTTTTAAAGAGTCTTTTCAGAAGGCAATAAGAGGATTAGAAATAGACAAAGATGGCTTGGACGAAGTTTTCAATGCAGAAGTACAAGAAATTCAAGAATTAAAAAGAGGGATTTCAATACCTAGCCCAGATAGGTTGTGGTTTTTAGCAGATGCTTTTAGACAGAACCTCTCCTTAAAAGACATATTTGAGCTCTCTAAAGTAGATCCTTGGTTTCTTTCTCATATTCAAGAATTAGTTCTTGAAGAAGAAGAGATTAAAAGTCTAGATATACAGTCATTAAATAAAGAAAATTTATTTAAATTTAAAAGTCATGGATTTTCTGATAAAAGGATAGCTTGTTTGCTTGATACCGAAGAAGTGTTCATCCGAAAGAAAAGGCTTTCTTTGGACATAAAACCTGTTTACAAAAGAGTAGATACTTGCGCAGCTGAATTTGAATCTTCTACAGCTTATATGTATTCCTCTTATGAAGAAGAATGTGAATCTCGTCCTACTAATAATAAAAAAGTTGTAGTTTTAGGAGGAGGCCCAAACAGAATAGGACAGGGAATAGAATTTGATTACTGCTGTGTTCATGCTTCTATGGCAATGAAAGACCTTGGTTACGAAACTATTATGGTCAATTGTAATCCAGAGACCGTCTCAACAGACTATGATACTTCTGATAGGTTGTATTTTGAGCCTATAACTGCCGAAGATGTTTTGTCTATCATAGATGTTGAGAAACCAGAAGGTGTAATAGTCCAGTATGGCGGACAAACCCCTTTAAAATTAGCGAGAGAATTAGAAGTTAATGGAGTTCCAATTTGGGGAACTTCTCCTGATTCAATTGATTTAGCAGAAGATAGAGGAAGATTCCAAGAGTTTGTTCAGAAATTAAATTTATTACAACCTCCTAATGGATTAGCAACTAATATGGAAGAGGCTATGAATGTGTCTCAAGATATTGGTTATCCCCTAGTAGTAAGACCTTCATATGTCTTAGGAGGAAGAGCTATGGAAATTGTCTATAACGATAAAGATTTAAAAGATTATCTAACTGATGCCGTTCAAGCGAGTGAGAGTAGCCCTGTTTTATTAGATAGTTTTCTAAATCAAGCTATTGAAATCGATGTTGAGGCAGTCACGGATGGAAAAGATGTTGTCATTGGAGGAATATTACAACATATTGAGCAGGCTGGTATTCACTCTGGAGATTCTGCCTGCTCTTTACCTCCTTACAGTTTATCTCCTGAACTTATTATTGAAATTAATGGCATGGTGAAGAAGATAGCTAAAGAAATTAAAGCTATTGGTCTTTTGAATGTCCAGCTTGCATATTTTAAAGACACCATCTACTTAATTGAAGTTAATCCAAGAGCTTCTCGAACTATCCCCTTTGTTTCTAAGTGCATAGGTAGATCTTTAGCTGATATTGGAGCAAAATGTATGGCAGGTACTTCCTTAATTGAACAAGGCTTTACTAGTGAAATAATCCCTCCTTATTTTTCTGTTAAAGAGGCAGTTTTACCTTTTTCAAGGTTCCAAGGTGTTGACCCAATTTTAGGTCCAGAGATGAAATCCACTGGTGAGGTTATGGGAATTGGTAAAACTTTTGCTGAAGCTTATTCTAAGGCAGAACTTGGAGCAGGAGAAAAAATACCTACTGAAGGGTGTGTTTTCATCAGTGTTAGACATTCAGATAGAGGGCTTGTTTCGGAATTATCCAAAGAATTTTATGAACTAGGTTTTCAAATTGTTGCTACAAGAGGGACAGCAGAGATAATTAAGCAAAACAATATTCCTGTAAAAGTAGTTAAGAAGGTAGCTCAAGGCAGGCCTCATGTAGTTGACATGATTAAAAATGGAGAAATAGATCTAGTAATTAACACTTCCGAAGGAAGGCAATCAATAATTGATTCCTCTTCTATAAGACGTACGGCCCTGGAAGAGAAAGTCTATTGCACTACCACAATCGAGGGAGGTAACGCAGTTTGTTCTGTTATTCGAAATAAGGATTATTGGACTGTCGAAAAGTTGCAAACCCTTCATGATAGACTGAATATATGAAGAGATTTCCTATGACACCTTTAGGCGAATCCTTATTAAGGAAGGAACTAAAAAAACTTAAGACTGTTGATCGATCTGCTGTAGTAAAGGCTATAGCTCAAGCAAGAGAATTTGGAGATTTAAAGGAAAATGCTGAATATCATGCTGCTAAAGAACAACAAGGATTAATAGAATCAAGAATAAAAAATATAGAATCTAAGTTAACTGACTCTCAAGTGATTGATGTAACTAGCATTCAATCAACAGGAAAAGTGATCTTTGGCACAACAGTAGAATTAGAAGATAACGAAGAAGTTATAGTTAGTTATCAAATTGTCGGAGAAGATGAAGCTGATGTAGCACAAAGTAAAATTTCAATTAATTCCCCTCTTTCAAGATCTTTAATAGGTAAAAATGAAGGAGATGTCTTTATTTTTAAAACACAGACTGGAACAAAAGAATACACAATAATTTCCGTTAAACATAAATAATTTTGGCAAAGTCATCTAATATTTATAGCAAGCAAGACTCATTTTCTCTAAAAGCTAAAAAACTTGGGTATAGATCTAGAGCAGCGCTTAAATTAAAGGAGATTACAAACAAAGATGGGCTTATAAAAAAGGGCACTAATATTCTAGACTTAGGATGTAGTCCAGGTGGCTGGAGTCAGATATGTGCTGAAATAGTAGGAAAAAAAGGTGTAGTTGTAGGAATTGACCTAAAGCAAGTTGATTTAGTTGAGGGCGTCACTTTTATTCAAGACGATATAGCTAATTTTTCAAAAGAGTTACTTGAAAAACATGGAGTAAGAACTAATAGATTTGACCTTGTTTTATCTGATATGGCCCCCAATATAAGTGGTATAAAAGAAAGAGATGAAGCACAAATGTTGGAGCTCATAATTAGCATAAAATCTATAACTGAGGAATTTTTGTCAAAAAATGGAAGTTTATTAGTTAAAGTATTTCATGGAGAAGCACACGAAAACTTAATGAATTATGTGAAATCTAACTTCCAAAAGGTTAGAATTAGAAAACCATCTGCTTCGAGACCCAACTCAAGTGAACTTTATGTTCTAGGAAAAGGAAAAAAATATGAGTGATCTAATAAAAAATATCTTAATGTGGCTTTTTATAGCAATAACTATTTTTGCTTTTCTTGGTAATTTTTCAGAAGGAAATAAGAAACAAGTTTTAGGATATTCTGAGTTTATTTCCCAAGTGGAGAGCGATCAAATCCTTAGCGTCGAATTTCAAAATGATAATTATACCATTACAGGAAAAACAGTTAATGGAGAAGAATTTGAGACTGTTAAGCCACCTTTTTTACAAGATAACTTAAGTGAAGTTCTCAAAGAACATAGAGTAGATGTTGATGGACAAAAACCTGAACAACCATCAATTCTTAGACAGTTATTGGTGGCAAGTTTCCCAATATTAATTATCTTACTTGTGTTTATATTCTTCATGAGACAGATGCAAGGAGGGATGTCAGGAAAGTCAGGCCCCATGAGCTTTGGAAGAAGTAAAGCAAAGATGCTTGAAGGAGGTAAGGTAAAGATAACCTTCGCAGATGTAGCTGGAGTTGAAGAAGCAAAAGAAGAAGTTCAGGAGTTGGTAGATTTCTTAAGAGACCCAACAAAATTTCAAAAGGTAGGTGGGAAGATACCAACAGGTATTTTAATGGTTGGATCACCTGGAACTGGTAAGACACTTTTGGCTAAGGCAATTGCAGGAGAAGCTAAAGTTCCATTCTTTTCAATATCAGGTTCAGATTTTGTTGAAATGTTTGTTGGAGTAGGTGCTTCAAGAGTGAGAGATATGTTTGAACAAGCAAAAAAACAATCACCTTGTATAGTTTTTATAGACGAAATAGATGCTGTAGGAAGGCATCGAGGAGCAGGGTTAGGTGGTGGCCATGATGAAAGAGAGCAGACTCTAAATCAACTATTAGTAGAAATGGATGGATTTGAAGAGAATGAAGGCATTATCATAATTGCAGCAACAAATAGACCTGATGTCCTTGATCCAGCTTTATTACGACCAGGAAGATTTGACCGACAAGTTGTTGTGCCTCTACCAGACATAAGAGGAAGAGAACAAATCTTAAAAGTACATATGAAAAAAGTTCCCATTGGAGAAGATGTAGACCCCTCTTTAATAGCAAGAGGAACACCGGGTTTTTCAGGAGCTGATCTAGCAAATTTAGTTAATGAAGCTGCTTTAGTAGCTGCAAGGTCAGGTAAAAAGATTGTAGGCATGGAACAGCTAGAATTTGCAAAAGATAAAGTCATGATGGGAACCGAAAGAAGGTCAATGGTCATGTCAGAAGAAGAAAAGTTAAAGACAGCCTATCATGAAGCTGGACATGCAATTGTAGGAAGGGCTTTAGAAGAACATGATCCAGTATATAAGGTGACAATAATACCTAGAGGCAGGGCTCTTGGAGTTACAGTATTTCTACCGGAAGAAGATAAATACAGTCATAGCAGACAATACATTTTGGATAGAATTTGTGGTCTTTATGGAGGAAGAATAGCTGAGGAGTTAGTTTATGGTGAAAAGGGTATAACTACTGGTGCTTCTAATGATATAGAGAGAGCAACTGAACTAGCAAGAAATATGGTCACAAAATGGGGATTATCATCAAAATTAGGACCAATGAGATATGGAGATGAATCTGATGAACCTTTTCTTGGAATGACAGCAGGGAGTGCAAAACAAGATATCTCTGATGAAACTGCAAGAGTAATAGATGAAGAAGTTAAGTCTATCCTTACAGATTGTTATGACTCTGCTACTTCAATTTTAAAAGAACATCTTGATAAACTTCATGTTATGGCTACGGCATTAGTTGATTATGAAACTATAGATTCTAAGCAAATAGATGACATTATGGCTGGTGCAAAACCTAGGGCTCCTGGAGACACAAAAGAAGATAATGAAGATAAGAAAAGTGACCCCAAGGTAGGAGATCCTGCTGAACAGTTGTAAGAGAACGACTTAATCAAAGTTAATGAATAATAGAGAAGACTACCTGCCAGAAGGTTGGAGGTTCGGGACAGATGGAATTAGAGGTGCTGTTTCTTCGAAGATGCAACCAGTCTTTATGACTACAGTGGCAATGGCTGCTGGTAGAGTTTTAAAAGAAGAAGGTATAAAAGAAGTTCTTATAGGAAAAGATACTAGAATTTCTGGTTATATGATCGAATCAGCTCTACAAGCTGGATTTATTTCTGCAGGTATAGATGTTGTGCTTTTAGGGCCAGTTCCCACACCAGCTGTATCTTTTTTAACAAAGCAAAGTAAACGAAAAGCTTATGGTCTTGTAATTAGCGCTTCACATAATACTTACCTTGATAATGGCATTAAGTTATTCAATTCTAAAGGTGAAAAAATTTCTTCTTCTATAGAGCAGAGAATAGAACAATACATATTAAATTTACAAAATGACGGCACAAAAGATTTTCAGGTTGAAGACATAAACTTCTTAGGAAAAGCTTCTAGACTCAATGAAGCTCAAGATCTTTATATAGAATTTTCTAAGTCCAGAGTTCCTGATTTAAACTTATCAAAAAAAACAATAGTCTTAGATGCAGCCAATGGAGCTAATTATAAAATTGCACCAAAAGTGTTTGAAGATTTAGGAGCTAATGTAATAAAAATTGCCTGTGATCCAGATGGTAAAAACATTAATGAAAATTGTGGTTCTACTAATCCAAATTATCTATCAAAAAAAGTAATGAATTATAAAGCTGATTTAGGAATAGCTTTTGACGGTGACGGTGACAGACTTTCAATGGTTGATTCAAAAGGAAGAGTCTTAGATGGGGATGATCTAATGTACCTTTATCTTCAAAATAAAGAAAATTTAGAGACGTTTAGGAATGGAGATGGAGTAGTCGGAACATATATGACTAATTTATCTTTAGAAAGCTACTTAAAGAAGAATAAAATTAATTTTTTTAGAGCTGAAATAGGCGATAAATATGTTCATTCAGAGTTAGATAAAAGAGGGTGGACTTTTGGTGGAGAACCTTCAGGGCACTTGATGTTTTTAAATGAAGTTGCAAGTGGGGATGCTTTAGTTGCAAGTCTAAAAATTCTAGATTCAATAAAGAAAGAAGATTTTATGATAGAAAAGTTAATTAATGATTTTACTAAACTTCCTCAAGTTATGGAAAACGTAGATGTTAAAGATCCAAATTTATGTCTTCTTGATCTAACATTTCTCAAAGCCTTAGAACAAAACGAAAAAAAACTAAACGGATCAGGCAGAATATTAATAAGACCTTCTGGAACAGAGCCGGTATTAAGGATTATGGCAGAAGGTGAAGATAAAAATTTAGTTGAAGAGATAGTTAAAGATTTAGTAGATTCAACAAAAGATATAAATATTTCATATTAGTATGTTCGTAGCAAATTGGAAAATGAAAGGAAGTGTCCGTAGCTTAGAAAAGTGGTTGGATGTTGTTTCTTCTTCTCAAAAATCAAAAAACTGCATTTTTTGTCCACCTTTAGTCTATTTGATGGAGGCAAGTAAAATAATCCAAGAAAATAATTTAGATCTTTCTTTGGGCTCTCAAGATATTGATCCCGACAGCGCACTAAGTTTAACTGGAGGAATCTCATCTTCTATGCTTAAAGAAATGAGATGTAAATATGTAATTATTGGACATTCAGAAAGAAGGATTTTTTATAAAGAGAGTTCAGAGTTATTACTCGATAAAGTATCTACTTGTTTGGAAAAAAATATAAAAGTGATTTTTTGTGTCGGTGAATCTCTTGTAGATAAAAATTCAGGTAAAACAAAAGAAAAATTAACTAAACAATTAAATATTTTATCTAATTTATCTTTAGAGAATCTAATAATAGCCTATGAGCCTGTTTGGGCTATTGGATCAGGCAAGACTCCTACTTTAGAAGATATTTCTGATATAAGTACTTATTTAACTGAAGAATTAATATCTTTGGGTCAAAAGGTAGAAGATATTACAATACTATATGGAGGTAGCGTTGATGATTCTAACGCAAAAGAAATTTATCAACTTAAGTCAGTTTCAGGTCTATTGGTGGGCGGAGCTTCTTTAGATGAAAAAAAATTCTTAAAAATTATTGGATAAAATTATGCAAACGTTATTAATATTCTTTTTCGTTCTTGTTTCAGTTATTTTAATTATTTTAGTTTTATTGCAACAAGGAAAGGGCTCCGATATTGGTAGTGCATTCGGAGGCGGGTCAAGTAATAACATGTTTGGTCCAAATAGTGCTCTAAGCCCCTTAGCAAAAATTACTAGTATTTTAGCTGTTATCTTTTTTTGTTTAAGCCTATATATAACCTATCAAACTAGAGAAGAATCTAAACCTGTTGAAATAGAGAATTCCTCATCTATCTTGCAAGAAGAAGACACTGATAAAATACCTGATTAGCCGAAGTGGTGGAACTGGTAGACACGCTACCTTGAGGGGGTAGTGAGCATAGCTCGTGGAGGTTCGAATCCTCTCTTCGGCACCAATTTTCTTGACCAGACATATAGGTAGACCTATACTTCGCCCCCTTTGATGCGGGGTGGAGCAGTCTGGTAGCTCGTTGGGCTCATAACCCAAAGGTCGTAGGTTCAAATCCTGCCCCCGCTACCAAAGTTAAGGCCCTTTATGGGCTTTTTTGTTAGTTAAAAATGGATATTGGATATTTTGAAGATCTTCTAACAAAGGACATAGAATCCTTTGGTTGTTTCCTATGGGGCATTGAAATTATAGGAAATTCTCACAGTCCTTTATTAAGAATATACATAGATAAAGAAAATGGAGTCACATTAATAGACTGCGAAAAAATTAATAAACATGTATATCAACTGCTTCTAGATAGTACTTATTTTCATGAAAATGGATCTATTGAAGTTTCTTCACCTGGATTGGATAGGAAGTTCTTTAAATTAGAGCAATTCATAGATTTTGTAGGTCATGAACTAAAAATAAGATTTAAAGAAGAGGGTAAATTTGTAACGAAAAAAGGAAAATTAGTAGAGATAGAAGATAAAAATATTGTGTTATGCTCTGAAAATAAAAAAAATTATATAAAATTCAATGACATAGAGAGAGCAAATTTAGATTATAAAGAGGTGACTTAATGGAAAATGAGATTTTACTAGTAGCTGAATCTGTTTCAGGGGAAAAAGATTTACCTAAAGAATCTATCTTCGAAGCCATTGAACAGGCTTTGGCTACCGCAACTAAAAAAAGGTACAAGGAAATTACAAATATAAAAGTAACAATTGATCAAGAAACTGGTGAATATGAAACTTTTAGGTTATGGGAAGTAGTCTCAGAGGAGGACTTTGAAGATGCTAGTTTTCACTTGCTAATTGAAGACGCTAAAACCAAGGATGATTCTATACAGATAGGAGGTTTTGTAACTGAAAAAGTAGAAAATGTGGCTTTTGGAAGAATAGCTGCTCAAGCAGCAAAACAAGTAATTGTTCAAAAAGTAAGAGAGGCTGAAAGAGCAAAAATTGTTGATAAATACAGGCCTTATTTAGGAGAGATGGTTAGTGGCTCTGTAAAGAAAGTAACAAGAGAATTTTTAATAGTAGATCTAGGCGAAGGAGCAGAGGCTGTTTTATCTAGAAATGAATTGATTCCTGGTGAAGTTTATAGGATGGGTGATAGGTTAAGAGCTGTACTCCAAGAAGAGGAAAGAGAAAATAGAGGATCTCAGCTTTGTTTAAGTAGGAAATGCCCTGAAATGGTTAGTGAATTATTTAGGCTAGAAGTTCCAGAAATATCAGAACAAGTTATAGAGATCAAGGCAGTAGCTAGAGATGCGGGTTCGAGATCTAAATTAGCTGTCAAAACAAATGATAATCGAATTGATCCCGTAGGTGCTTGTGTAGGTATGAGAGGCTCAAGAGTGCAAGCTGTATCTGCTGAATTAGGAAATGAAAGGTTAGATATAGTAATTTGGGATGATGACCCAGCTAAATTGTTGATAAATGCTATGGGAGCTGCTGATATAGGCTCTATAGTTTTAGATGAAGAAAATCAAACAATGGATGTTGCTGTAGCTAAAGATTCACTAGCCCAAGCAATTGGAAAAAATGGCCAGAATGTAAGACTTTGTAGCCAAATTACAGGTTGGAAGCTAAATGTTGTAGATAAAGATGCAGATGAAAAAGATTCTGGATCTAATAGCAACTCAGAGACTTTGAAAGAATACCTTGGTGTTGATGAAGATTTAGCCCAAGTATTAATCGATGAAGGCTTTGACACATTAGATAAAATTTCTAATTCCTCAATTGAATCTCTTAATGCAATTGAAGATTTTGATGAAGAGATTGCTGAAGTTTTAGTTGATAGAGCTAAGGAAGCTTTATTAACTTTAGCTATGGAAATTTCCTCTGAAGATGATCAATCTTCAGAGGAAGATATTATGGCAGTCGATGGAGTCGATATGAATTTAGCTCTAGAATTAAGCCAAAAGGGAATAAAAATGAGGGATGATTTAGCTGAACTATCCGTCGATGAATTAAAGGACCTTATTGATATAGATGAGGAGCAAGCTGGAATTTTAATCATGAAAGCAAGAGAGCACTGGTTTTAAAAGGAAAAAAAATGGCAAAATTATCTGTAGAAAATTTATCAAAGGTCGTAGGAACCCCAGTTGATAAGCTTCTTGAGCAATTAAAAGAAGCTGGGATGGAACATAAGGGAGCTGCAGATGAAGTTACAGATGAAGATAAGAAAAAGCTTTTAGAATTTCTAAAGAGCCAACAATCAAAAAAGACCAAAACAATCTCACTTAAGCGAAAGACTCCTCCCGAAGATAAATCAAGTAGTTCCATAGAAATAAGAAGGAAAAGACCTGTAACCAAATCAAATTTAGAAGGAAGTGCAACTACTAAACCTTCTGATGAAAAAGTATTTGATTTTGATGAAATAGAAAGAAAAAGACAGCAAGGAGAAGAAACTAAGAAGTCAGAAGAGTTAAGAAGAAAAAAAGAAGTAGCTGAAAAAAGAACTCAAGTAGTAAGAAAATCAGCAGCAAAAACTAAGACCTCTGCTGGCCCGTCAAACTTAAAATCCAAACCAGAAAAGATCAAAAAAGCTCCAGAGAAGAAGCCTGTGCTTTCAAAAAAAGAGCAAAAAGAATTGGAAGGAGAAGAATTCTTAAGTAAACAGCAATCTCAACATGCTTTTGAAAAACCATCTGAATTTATAGCTAAAGATATAAAAATTCCTGAGACACTAACTGTTAATGAATTAGCTTCTTCCTTATCACTTAAATCTTCAGAAGTATTAAAGAAGCTTATGGAAATGGGGGTGATGGCAAATCTGAATCAAACCTTGGATCAGGATACAGCAATATTAGTAACTGAGGAGCTAGGTCATAAAGCAGAGCCTGCCGTTGAAGAATTAGCTGAAGATAAATTAGATGAACTAGTCTCTTATGAGGGTGAACAGGAGTCTAGACATCCCGTTGTGTCTGTCTTAGGGCATGTAGATCATGGTAAAACAACTCTATTAGACTTTATTAGAAGCGCAAATGTTGCTGGGATAGAGGAAGGAGGCATTACTCAGAAGATAGGAGCCTATCAAGCTCTTACTTCTCAAGGCGCTATAACTTTTATTGATACTCCTGGCCATGCAGCTTTTAGTGAAGTTAGGGCAAGAGGTGCAAATTCTACAGATATTGTTATTTTAGTAGTTGCAGCTGATGATGGTCTTCAGCCTCAAACTGAAGAAGCCATTAGTCATACCAAAGCAGCAGGAGTTCCAGTGGTAGTAGCCATAAATAAGATGGATACCGAAGGAGCTGATCCAGAAAAGGTTAAAAGTGAACTTTCAGCTAAAGAGATAGTTCCAGAAGACTGGGGAGGAGACACTCAATGTGTTGAAATTTCTGCTTTAAAAGGTGATGGAGTTGAAGATCTTCTTGAAGCAGTATCATTACAAGCTGAAGTTCTTGACTTAAAAGCTTTCTTTAAAGGTCCAGCTCATGGAGTTGTATTGGATTCTAGTATTGAAAAAGGACAAGGAGCTGTAGCAACCGTCTTAGTAAAAGAAGGAACTCTTAAATTAAGTGATTATGTCCTGATAGGGGAGCAAACAAAAAGAATAAGAAGTTTACTTGATGAAAATGGTAAACAGTTGAAAGAAGCAGGCCCATCTTTTCCAGTCTTAATTAGTGGTTTAGATACACCTCCCAAAGCAGGAGAAGAATTTGTTGTAGTAGAGAATGAGAAAATGGCTAAAGAAATCTCTAATGAAAGGGCAAAGAAATCAAGAGAAACAAGGCTAGCTAGACAACAAATTACAAATCTTGAGAACTTATTTGATTCTGAGCTATCAAATCATACTTTAATCAATCTACTTATAAAGGCTGATACTCACGGTTCTTTAGAAGCAATAATAGGATCTTTAAAAAACTTTGAATCAGAAGAGGTAAAAATTAATATAGTACATGATGCTGTAGGCGCTATAAATGTTAATGATATAAATTTAGCTCTTACAACAGGAGCTATGGTAGTAGGATTTAATGTTAGAGCTGACAATCCAGCAAAAGGACTAGCAGAAAGTGAATCTATTGACATCTCTTATCATGGAATAATTTATGACCTCATTGATGGAATAAAAGACATAATTGAAGGAAGTCTAGAGCCTGATATAAAAGAAGAAGTTTTAGGAACTGCTGAAGTGAAAGATACATTTAAATCACCAAAATTTGGTTTAATTGCAGGATCTATGGTTATAGAAGGAACTATAAAAAGAAATAAATTTGTTAGAGTAATTAGAGATAACATTGTTATTTTTGAAGGCGTGTTAGATTCTCTAAGAAGGTTTAAAGATGAAGCCTCTGAGGTTGCTACTGGAACTGAATGTGGAATCGGCATAGCAAATTACACTGATGTTAAGGTTGGAGATAAGATTGAAGTCTTCGATAAAAAGGAAGTTAGGAAATCAATTTAAATATTGATTATGCATTCTCAAGATTTTAGCAGGGCAGAGAGATTATCTGACTTAATAAGAACAGAGATTTCAGGGATTATTAGAGATCATGTAAAAGACCCAAGATTAAAAGGTATAACTATAATCAATGTAGAGTTATCAAAAGATATCAAAAATGCCTTTATTTTTTACTCTTTATTAAATAGTTTTAATTCTATAGATCCAAATGAAGTAGCTGAGGGCTTTTCTAAAGCTAAACCTTTCATTAGAAGAAGTTTGGGTGCAAGGTTATCTATTAAACGTATACCAGATCTAAAATTTTTACCAGAAGACGGAATAAAAAATTGAATGGATTTCTTCTTATAGATAAACCTAAAGGAATTACTTCCTCAGGGTGTGTATATAAATTAAGAAAAATTTTGGATCTTAGAAAAATTGGTCACTGTGGAACTTTAGATCCTTTAGCAACAGGAGTGCTTCCTCTATGTATAGGTGAAGCAACTAAGTTTAGTAATTATATTATTAATTCTTCTAAGGATTATGAGGCAACTATATTACTAGGAAAAGGAACTAATACAGGTGATATAGATGGCGATTTAATTTACTCGAAAGAATTTTCTTGTTCGATAAAAGAACTTCAACAAATTATTTCAACTTTTGAAGGAGATATTATGCAAACTCCCCCACTTTATTCAGCTGTTAAATATAAGGGAAAGCCTATGTATTATTGGGCAAGAAAAGGTCTAAGACCTGAAATGAAGTCAAGACAAGTAAGAATTGAGAAGATTAAGATCATTTCCTTTAGCGAAACTAAAGTAAAGCTATATGTGTCCTGCAGTAAAGGTACCTATATAAGAAGTCTTGTAGAATCGATAGGCGAAGCGCTTGGCACGAAAGCTTGTGTTTCAGAGCTTAGGAGAACGAGAGTTGGATCAATATTCCAAGATCAGTTAACAACTCTAGGCCTAGAAAAGGAAGATTATCTAAAGGAGCTGACCCCTTCCGACTCTTTAATGGATCATCTTCCAAAAATACATTTAAATAAAAAACAAGCAAAAAAGATGCTAAATGGCCAGTCAGTAGTCTATAATGCGCGCAAATATAAAGAAGGAACAGTAAGAATATACGAAGAAACAGGTTCGTTTATAGGAATAGGAAACGTTGATCAGCTTCAAAATATCTCTCCAAAGAGACTTATAAGCACAAATTAAACTAAACTCTAAACTACCTAATTAATTATTAAGGAATATTATTTTGGCTTTAACAAAAACAAGTAAGAAAGATATAGTTTCTAAGTTCGGAAGAAAAGAGAAAGATACTGGCTCACCCGAAGTTCAGGTTGCTCTACTTTCTTCTAATATTGATGCTCTTCAGTCACATTTTAAGCAAAATGCTAAGGATCATCATTCAAGAACAGGTTTAATTAGGATGGTTGCCAAGAGAAGGAAGTTATTAGATTATTTAAGAAAATCTAAACCAGAAGTTTACTCAAAACTAATAACCGATCTGGGTCTAAGAAGATAATTACGAAATCTCTCTTTATATAAGCTCATTATTTTGTGAGTATTATTAATTAAAAATTTAAGAATATGGAAAGTTATAAAAAAATAGCAAAAATAGGTAATCAAGAAATTACCCTAGAGTCTGGAAAGATAGCCAGACAAGCAACAGGTTCAGTTTTAGCTACTTGTGGGGATACACAAGTTTTAGCAACAGTAGTGGTAGGAAAAGCTCCCGGAGAACATCAAGATTTTTTTCCTTTAACGGTAAATTACATAGAAAAAACTTATGCTACAGGAAAAATACCAGGAGGATTTTTTAAAAGAGAGGGCAGGCCTACCGAAAAGGAAACTTTGACATCAAGGCTGATTGATAGGCCATTAAGGCCACTCTTTAATGATGATTTTCTTTATGAAGTTCAGGTAATTTGTACTGTAATGTCTTCAGATAAAGACGAAGATCCAGATGTAGTGTCTTTTTTAGCAGCTTCTGCAGCTATAGCGATTTCTGGTTTACCTTTCAACGGACCTTTAGGTGCTTTAAGGGTAGGATTTATAGACGGAAGTTATGTGATTAACCCTAAGAGAAGTGAATTAGATAACTCTTACTTGGACATGGTTATAGCAGGAAGTGATTCAGCAGTAATTATGGTTGAATCAGAAGCTAAAGAGTTAACCGAAGATCAAATGTTAGGCGGTATTCTTTTTGCACATCAAGAAATGCAACCCGTTATTGAAGCTATAAAAGATATGGCCAAAGAGATTGGTAAACCCCCGTTTGAATATGAGCCAAAATCTCTTGATAAAGAAATAATAACTCAAGTAGAAGATTCATATGGATCTGAGATTGAGAAGGCATATGAAATTAAAATAAAACAAGAAAGAGTATCTGCATTAAATAATCTTAAAGAAAAAATGGTTTCTGATTTGGTAAATGATGAAACTGAAGTTTCTGAATCAGATTTATTAGATTCTTTTAAAAAGATAGAAAAAAAAGTTGTTAGAGGGAAATTATTAAGCGGAGGTTCAAGAATAGATGGCAGGGATTTAGATCAAGTAAGACCTATAAATGTAGAGGCTGGCATCTTAAGAAATACTCATGGCTCCTCTCTATTTACCAGGGGAGAGACTCAGGCAATTGTAACTACAACTTTAGCTTCACCTAGACAAGCCCAGTTAATTGATGCTCTTGAAGGAGAATTTAAAGATCAATTCATGCTTCATTACAATTTTCCTCCATATTCTGTTGGCGAAGCTGGCTTTTTGGCAGGCCCGAAAAGAAGAGAAATAGGACATGGAAAATTAGCAAGAAGAGCTTTAGAAGCAGTACTCCCAAATCCAGAAGACTTCCCTTATACAGTTAGAGTTGTTTCTGAGATAACTGAATCAAATGGGTCTAGTTCTATGGCTTCAGTTTGTGGATCTAGCATGTCTTTGATGGATGCTGGAGTGCCACTTACCTCTTCAGTGGCCGGTATTGCTATGGGTTTAGTGAAAGAAGAAGATAAATTTGCTGTTATTACAGATATTCTCGGTGACGAAGATCATCTAGGGGATATGGACTTTAAAGTAGCCGGAACTTCAGAAGGAATTACTGCCTTACAAATGGATATAAAAATAGATGGAATAACAGAAGAAATTTTTGAGGTAGCATTAGAGAAAGCTCTTAAAGCTAGATCTCACATTCTCTCCATAATGGATAAAGAAATTTCAGAATCAAGATCAGATGTTTCGCCTAAAGCTCCTAAGGCGGAGATTTTAGAGATTAATCCAAAGAAAATAAGAGATATAATTGGTAAGGGAGGAGAGACTATAAGAAGCTTGGTAGAATTGAGTGGAGCTCAAATAGACGTAGAAGACTCAGGTATCGTTACTATTTATGGAGATACTATAGAGTCAAGAGAGTTGGCTATAGAAAAGATAAAGGAAATCACAGCTGAACCAGAAGTGAATAAGATCTATACAGGTAAGGTAGCAAACATAGTCGATTTTGGAGCTTTTGTAACGATAATGCCTGGAAGAGACGGCTTAGTTCACGTTTCAGAAATCTCAGAAGAGAGGGTAGAAAAAGTTTCTGATTACTTTGTAGAAGGCGAAGAAGTTAAAGTTAAGGTGTTAGAAATAGATAAGCAAGGCAAGATAAGACTTACCATGAAAGGGTTAGACGATTAATTTGTATCTTTTAATTTTTTATGGTAAACGCACGTTGTTTATTTCATGAATTTTTAGTTAAATAATCATGTCTGGTATTAACCAGGCATTTGTTTAGCTTATATAAGGGTGAAATATATGAACGCACTTAACAGTTTAAAAGATATTATAGGTTCTTTAACTGGGATCATAGTTGCACTTGTTGCACTAGGAGTAGCTGCCGGCGTTGTTTTCGGCGATGTTCCTTTTGTGGGAGGTGTTTTAGATAATTTATTAGGACTAGTTAACACTCTAGGTGATAACGGCCTAGTAGGTTTAGTTGTACTAGCGGTCCTACTTGACCTATATAGATAAGTCTTTAACTTAGCTATTAAATGAAAGGGGGCCTTTATAGGTACCCCTTTCTTTTTTTTATAATAGGGGGAACTGATGTACGCGATATTCGATAGAGTTAAAACATTCCTTTGGGAAGTAACTAAAATACTTGGCTTAGTTGTCGCTGTTTCAATTTTTGTTTCTATATTATTCGGACCTGAAGCGCCTTTCTTTGGTGCTGCTTTAACTAATTTAAAACCGGTTATTGATTCGCTGGGATCTGAAGGATTAGCTGTCATAATTGCTCTAATAATTATTATGGCTTATATGGGGAATAGAGATTAAAACAAATAGATTTAGAAAAAAGGCACCTTACGGTGCCTTTTTTGTTCTAATCTATTTTATTACTCTTGATTAATTGGTTTCCTATTCTCTTCAGGAGAGTCACTCAAGCTAGGCTTCGCAAAAGAATCAACTAGGTCTTTTAAATCTTCATTCTCACTTTCGGTAGAATTTTCAGAAAAGATAATTTCTTTCAGAAGTCCCCAGAACCAAATTGCGAATATTGCTAACCAATAAAGAATCCCTGCGTTTAATAAAACTAATAAAGAAATTTCAATAAAATTCCATAACATAATTTCACCCCCATTATCACTATAAACTATATGATGAAATTGAAGTAGTAAAAAGGTGGTGGCTATGGGTAGACTTGAACTACCGACCTCGGCATTATGAATGCCGCGCTCTAACCAGCTGAGCTACATAGCCAGGGACCGAGATATTAAGTGGTTACTAATTAAAGTCAACATTAAACATTAAATTTAAAATGTATAACGTCACCATCTTTTACTTCATATTCACTACCTTCAGATCTAAGCTTCCCAGCCTCTTTGCAACCCACTTCTCCATTGAATTGAATGTAGTCTTCGTAACTTATTGTATCGGCTTTTATAAAGCCTCTTTCAAAATCTGTATGTATCTCTCCAGCTGCTTGAGGAGCTTTTGACCCTTTTCTGATAGTCCATGCTCTAACTTCTTTTTTTCCTGCAGTAAAGAATGTCTGTAATTCGAGCAATTCATAACTTTTTCTAATTAATTTATCTAGACCCGGTTCTTTCATTCCCATATCTTTAAGAAACTCTTCTCTCTCTTCTTTTTCTAGTTCTGAGATCTCTGATTCTATTTGATTACATAGAGCAAGAACTTTTGAAGATCTTGACTCTGCATATGCAGTTAATTTTGATAAATTAGGGTTGTCTTCTTCACCTTCTTTTATATTTGCTAAATATAAACAAGGTTTTTGTGTGATTAAATGAAGGTCTTTAAACTCATTATGTAGAATTACTTTAGAATCTCTTGCAAGAGTTCCTTGGCTTAGATCTGCTTCTAATTTAAGTAGTAGGTCATATTCATTTTTGACATTCTTATCGCCACTTTTAGCTAATCTTTCCACTTTTTCTTTTGCCTTTGATACTGTTTCAAGATCAGCCAACAAGAGCTCAGTTTCAATTATTTCTAAATCTGAGATTGGATCGATTATTTCATGCACATGAGTTATATCTTCGTCTTCAAAACATCTAATTACATGAATAATGGCCTGAGTTTCTCTTATATGAGAGAGAAACTTATTCCCTAAACCTTCACCTTTAGAGGCTCCTTCAACTAAACCTGCGATATCTACAAATTCTGTTGTAGTAGGTATCACTTTCTCTGGCATGATAATTTCTGCAATTTTATCTAATCTATTATCTGGTACATGGACAATTCCTTGATTAGGTTCAATGGTACAGAAAGGAAAATTTTGAGCTTCTATTCCAGCAGAAGTTAGGGCATTGAATAATGTAGATTTACCAACATTTGGTAATCCTACAATTCCGCATTTAAGACTCATAACTTTTTAACTATGCAGATTTAATGTAGCTTTCTCTAAGCCTTCATTTAGATAAATTTCTAGAGAATTTATAGATGCCTTCATTTTTTCTTTTAATAGTTCTTTATCCTTTTTTGAGGGCTTTGCTAATACATATTTAGTAACATCTTTACTTTTTCCTGGATGAGCTATTCCCACTCTCAATCTTATAAAATCTTTATTGTCTCCTAATCCTCTAATAATATCTCTCAAGCCATTATGACCTCCATGACCTCCAGAGTTTTTAAACTTTATAACTCCTAGCGGTAAATCAAGTTCATCATGAATAACTAATAGATTTGGTAACTCAATTTTTAGGTAATCAACTACCTTTTTCACAGGCTTGCCACTGGTATTCATGTAACCTTTAGGCAAGAATAAAGTAATTTTTTTAGAGCCCATCTTAGAAGATCCTATCAAGCCAGAAAGTTTTTTATTTTCTTTAAGTTCTATGTCCCATTCTTTACTTAAAAATGAAACAAGATCAGCTCCTACATTGTGTCTAGTATTTTCGTAATCTTTTCCTGAATTACCTAGTCCTACGATTAGAAGGTGTTTGTCCTTCATGGGTTTAAAAGTTATTTATCTTCTGATGCTTCTTCTGAAGATTCTCCTTTTGAGTCATCAGAATCTGCTGATTCAGGAGCTTCTCCTTCTGCTCCTTCTTCTCCTTCTTCGCCTTCTTCGCCTTCTTCAACTTCAGGTTCATCAAGTTCCATAACTCTAGCTTCTGTCACAGATACCACAGCTTGGTCTTGATCATCTCCTCTAGTAAGAGACAATATTTCAACTCCCTCAGGAAGAATCATTTCAGTTAGAAAGATGTTATCCCCTATATCTAAATTTCCTATATCTACCTCTAGATACTCTGGTAAGCTAGAAGCTAAGCAGATTATTTCAATATCATTGATTAGTCTATTTATCTGACCTCCATGCATTTTAACTCCTATACAAGACTCCTCATTTAAGAATCTAACAGGAACAGAGAGAGTAATTTTTGAGTCAGGATCTACTCTTAGAAAGTCAGCATGTAAGAATTTTGAAGTTGCAGGGTGGCGTTGTAATTCTTTAACGACAACGTCCACAGATTTTGATCCTACCGACATTTTTAATATTTGTGTAGCAAAAGAAGGGCTTTCTGCTGCCTTAACTAAGTCTTTTTCTAAAATAGATATCTTTATAGGAGAGTCGCTTCCTCCATAAAGAACACCTGGTATAGACCCGTCTCTTCTGAGGGCTCTATTCGATGATTTCCCTTCAGAGCTTCTTGCTTCTGCATTTAAACTTAAATTATCTTTCATAATTTTCTCCAAATACCTTTAGCGCATCATCGCACTTATAGATTGTTCCTTATTTATTCTTCTAATAGCTTCTGCTAACGTGGGGGCTAAAGTCATAATTCTTATCTTTTCACAGTCCTCTGCTTCTTTTGAAAGCGGTATGGTATCTGTTACAACTAATTGATCAAGAGTTGATTCATTTATTTTTTCAATTGCGTTTCCTGATAAAACCGGATGAGTTATATAAGCAGTTACTGTTTTTGCTCCCTTTTCTTTTAAAGCTTTAGCGGCATTACATAAAGTTCCGCAAGTATCAGCCATGTCATCAACAATTAGACAATCTTTATCAGCAACTTCTCCAATTACATTCATAACTTCTGATTTATTAGCTTCATCTCTTCTTTTATCAATTATTGCCAAATCAGATAATTCTAAAGCTTTTGCAAGAGCTCTAGATCTAACTACTCCTCCTACATCAGGAGAAACTACTAAAAGGTCAGAAAAAGATTGATTCTTTATATCATCTACCATCACTTTAGTTCCGTAGATATTATCTACTGGAATGTCAAAAAAACCTTGTATTTGTTCTGAGTGGAGTTCTACTGTTAGAACTCTATCTATACCTGATCTCTCTAATATATCTGCAATTACTTTAGCGCTAATTGGTACTCTTTCAGACCTGACTCTTCTATCTTGTCTTGCATATCCAAAATATGGAATTACAGCCGTTATTCTTCCTGCTGAAGACCACCTTAAAGCATCAACTATAAGGATTAGTTCAATGAGATTTTTATGTGTGGGATTGCAAGTCGGTTGAATAAGATAGACATCTTTTCCTCTAACATTTTCATTGATTTTTACACTAACTTCTCCATCACTAAAAGTACCTACTTCTGCATCTCCTAGATCCTTTGATAGCTCTTTACAAATAGCATCTGACAAGCCTTTATTAGCATTACCACTAAATATTACTAGTTCTTTTGTTTGATTATTCATACTCTTATTCTAAATAATTCTAAATGGCTGGGGTGGTAGGATTCGAACCTACGAATGGCGGCATCAAAAGCCGCTGCCTTACCGCTTGGCCACACCCCAACAGAGGCGTATTCTATTCTATTAGAGCCTTTAATGGGGAATGTTCTATGCTTTTTGTTAATAATCCAGCCTCTATTTTATTTTTTATTTTGGTAGCCTCAGATAAATTACCGAATTCTAAAAAAACGGTTGAACCTGTACCAGTTAATTTAGGAGACCCAAATTCTTCAAGTTTCTCGAATAATAACTTAATCTCTTTGTGGTCGCTTAGAATTTGGTTAGTGAAACAATTTAAACTTTTTCCTTCAATAAATTGGTCTTTAGATATTGGATTTTCTGGAAAATAGGAAAGCCTACTAAATGCATCTTTGGTGAATATTTTTACTTCTGGGAAGAACAATAAAAACCATCTTTCTTTTAATTCAATTTCTTCTAGAATTTCTCCTTTCCCTTGTACCCAAGAATTCTTAGAAGATACAAAAATCGGAACATCTGAACCTAACTTAATAGCTACTTTCTGCAAATCAGAAATGCTTAGATTGATATCCCAAATCTTATTTAAAACTAAAAGTGTTGTTGCAGCATTAGAACTTCCTCCTCCCATGCCTCCTCCTATGGGCACATTCTTCTTGATATCTATTTCAACTCCTCTTGGTTTTTTAAGAAATTTAGACATTTGAGTTGCAGCTTGCATGACGATATTGTTTTTAATGTCTAGTTGGTCATTTAGAACTATATTGTTTTTTATTATTTTAAATTCCATATCATCATAAAAATCTATTAATTGAATTGCACTTCTTAGGTCATGATAACCATCGGTCCTTTTTCTTAGGACTTCCAAGTGAAGGTTTAATTTAGAAGGAGATTTAACTTTCATAACCAACATCATTGTCGTTGATAATAAAAATAAACTGAACCTCTCCCATTTTTAATAGGATCTTTGTAGGCAATGCGCTTTTCTGATCATAATCTAAATAACTGACATTGAATTTTTGAATAATTTCTTCTCTAGCTTTTCCTAATAAAACTTCTTGTATTTCAAGTGGACTGATTAAATAAGCTTCATTGAAAGTTATACCATCAAAGATTTCATTTAAATTAATTTTAGAGTCATTGGAAATATTTAAACTTTCCTCCGGTAAAAGATAGTTTTTTCCTATAGAAAGTTTAAAAGATTGATTTTTTTGTTCTATACGAAAATATCCGCTCTGCTTTTTATCTTGTTGGGTGATCAAGAATTTACCATTTAAATAAAGGTCTGTTTTAGTTAGCTCAGTATCTATAGAATTAATATAACTTTTAGTACATCCTAAGACGAACAACAGTAGCGTTAAAGACAATAAATTCTTATGTTTCATAATAAGTTTTCGTTAGCTCTATTATAATCGTTAATAAAAATTAGATGATTGAGAATATTTTAAAAAAATTATCAGAAGTTTCTTCAAGATTTGAAGAGATAGAATCTCTTTTGAGCCAACCTGGGGTTACAGAAGATCAAGAGAACTATATAAATTTAACTAAAGAATATTCTGAAATTTCTCCTATAGTTCAAAACTACAAAGAGTTTATTTCTGTGCAAGAAGATATTAGCGAAGCTGAAGTGATGCAAAATGATTCAGATGCTGAATTAAGAGAATTAGCTCAGCAAGAATTAATTGAATTAAAAGAGAAGCTCAGCGAGCTAGAACAGGACCTAAAGAAATTGCTACTTCCAAAAGATCCAGATGATTCTAGAAACGTATTTCTGGAAGTTAGAGCTGGCACTGGTGGAGATGAGGCCGCTTTATTTGCTGGTGATTTATTTAGAATGTATACAAGGTTATCAGAAAGAAATAAATGGAAGTTAGAGGTCATTTCTGTAAGAGAGGGTGACCATGGAGGTTATAAAGAATTAGTTACAAGAATAGAAGGTCAAGATGTTTATAAAGAGCTGAAGTTTGAAGCTGGCATTCATAGAGTGCAAAGAGTTCCTGAAACTGAATCTCAGGGAAGAATACATACCTCTGCTTGCTCAGTAGCTGTTTTACCTGAATTAAATGAAGAAACTTCAATTGAAATAGATAAGAATGATATCAGAGTTGATACTTTCAGAGCTTCAGGAGCTGGAGGACAGCATGTTAATAAGACTGACTCTGCTGTAAGGCTAACCCATTTACCTTCAGGGATTGTTGTAGAGTGTCAGGATGGAAGATCCCAGCATAAGAATAAAGAAAAGGCTCTCTCGTTATTACAAGCGAAATTAATTGAAGAAGAAAAAAAAGAAAAGGACGCACAGTTGGCAGAAAATAGAAGGAGTATGGTTGGGAGTGGAGATAGATCTGGAAAAATTAGAACTTATAACTTTCCTCAAAACAGAATAACAGATCATAGAATAGAAATGACTGTACATAACCTAGAAGCCTTTCTTGACGGAGATATATCAAATATGACTTCAGCTTTGTTGGAAGAAAATCAAGCTAGAGCTTTAGCAAGCCTTAATGAAAGTGAATGATCAATCCTTAAATGATTTTCTAGGAGATCTGAAAAAAGAAAGGTTTTTTTCAATTAATCAACAGGAAATAAGAGAGATATCAGAATATATTTTAGGAATAAGTTACGTAGATTTATTGATTGGATCTCCAAAAATAACTTTAAAAGAGAAGGAATTATTTATAGATTTAGTTAAGAGAAGAAATATGGGAGAGCCGCTTGCTTATCTCATAGAAAAGAAAGGTTTCTGGAACCTAGATCTATTCGTAAATTCCTCTGTTCTTGTTCCAAGGCCAGAAACTGAAACTATCATTGAAGACATACTTGATTCTTTTGATCAAAGTAAACAAAGAGTTTTAGATTTAGGAACTGGAACCGGAGCAATCGCCTTATCCTTAAAGAGTGAAAGGCCTAAATGGGAAATTTTTGCTTCAGATATCTCTAAAAAAGCTATAGACGTAGCTACTAAAAATGCCAAAATCAATAATTTAAATGTAAATTTTTTTCAAGGAAATTGGTTAAACACAATTAATTATGAAGCTATAGACCTTCTAATAAGCAACCCTCCTTATATAGATGAAGATGACCCTTGCTTACAAGCTGATGGTATTTTATTTGAACCAAAGAGTGCTTTGATATCTAAAAGGAAAGGCTTAGATGATCTTTTTATGATTATAGATGCAGCTTTTTTTAATCTAAAGGAAGGTGGATCAATTTATTTAGAACATTCTCATAGCCAATACAATGAAGTAAAAAGAAGATTAGAAAAAAATCACTTTAGAAAAATAAAAAGCATCAGAGATTTGAATGGAGATAGAAGGATAACAAAGGCAATTAAGTTATATGAATAATGATGATCTATTAAGATATAGTAAACAGATACTTTTACCTGAAATAGACATAGAAGGTCAAAAAAAACTTCTTTGTTCTAAGGTTTTTTTAATAGGCATAGGAGGTCTTGGAACTATAGTTTCAGAAATCCTGATAAGGTCAGGAGTGGGTTCTATTTTTTTATGTGATGATGATAAGGTAGAAATATCTAACTTACACAGGCAATTTCTTTATGAAGAAGAAGATTTGGGGTCACAAAAAACAAAAATAGCTTTTGAAAGGCTTAGAAGGATAAATAAGAATTGTGAAATTAAGTATTCAGTAGAAAAAGCATCAATAAAAAACTTAGAAACATTAGCTCAAGGATATGAATTTATAATTGATTGTACTGATAATTTTGATTCTAGATATGCCATTAATAGATATTGTCATTCTACTAAGAAGTTTTTAATTTCAGCTTCAGTCATTGGCTGGAAGGGACAGTGGTTTACAATAGATTTTTCTAGAAATTCACCGTGCTACGAATGTATTTTTGGGTTTTCAAGAGAAAAAGATCTTACTTGTGCAGAAGCTGGAATTTCACCGAGTACAGTAGGTGTATTAGGTTCTTTGCAGGCAAATGAAGCAATAAAGTCAATACTTGGGTTGTTTAATGAAGAAGAATTAACGTTAAATCAGTATGATGGACAAAGAAATAGAATGACTAGTATAAAAATAGAAAAAGATCCTTCTTGTAGAGTATGTAATTAATATGAAAAAAGGTTATATAGAAGGTTATTACGGTAGACTCCTGAACCAGCAGGGAAGACAGATGATAATCAATGAATTGAATAACTTATCTATGGATTTTTATATCTATGGACCCAAAGAGGATCCTTTTCATAGAATAAAATGGAATAAAGACTATCCCCTTGAGCAAATGGATGAATTTGAGCAATTAATAGGTTTAGCTAACAGCAACCAGGTTAAGTTTTATTTTGCTATTTCACCTGGTTTGTCAATTGAAGCTTCCTCAAAGAGGGATATAGAATTATTGAAGAAGAAACTTTTAGGTCTTATCAACTTAGGATGTAAAAATTTTGCTTTATTTATGGATGATTTAGAATTTTCACAATTATCAGACATCAATAATGATGATGACTTAGGAAAGGAACATGGCCTCTTGGCAAATGAAATTAAAGATTTTCTTTTCATGAAAGGCGCTGAAGATCTATTGTTTTGCCCAACAATTTATTGCAAAAGATTTTCTAAGGGTGATTTATATGCATCAAAATATCTAGAATCACTTTCCATAACTCTTGATAAAGACATTCCTATATTCTGGACGGGAAATGAAGTGGTTAGCAAGGAGATTCATTTTAATGATTTGAAGGAACTCTTAGAAATTTTTAGTAATGAGTTAATCATTTGGGATAACTTCTTTGCAAATGATTATTGTCCTGGAAGGGTTTATTTAGGAGAGTTAACAAGAAGGGAGCTTAAACAAGGAAAGATTCAAGCATTAGGTTTAAATCCAACTGGTTTACCAAATGTTGATTCTTTAATTCTAAATAGACTATCAGAAGAAAAAACCACTGAAGACATCTTTGAAAAGTTTTTAATACCAGAGGCATTTAAGAAATTACTTCCTTTTTTTGATAGTCCTTTTAGTGAAGTAGAGACTGAAATTAATTTAAAAGAACTTAGAGAAATTCAACATGAAGTCTGTATTGAATGGAAAAGTCCATTACAAGTTGAGATAGCTCCATTCCTTTGGGAGTTTTACAATCACTTAAGCTTACTTGAAAAATATTTAGACGAAGAAGAAAATGCTCTTGAAGAATGGGCCAAGCGAAGATATTCTTCTCCGTTATTAGAAATTATTAGAAATAGGAAAAATTAAATGTTAGGAAATATGATGGATAACCAGCTGCTCATTTCTGGTGTAATTGAGCATGCAGAGAAATATCACAGCGACGCAGAAATTGTTTCAAGGACAGTAGAAGGCCCTATACATCGATATACTTATTCAGATGCAGCAAAGAGATCTAGAAAGTTAGCTAATGCATTAAAAAACCTAGGGTTAAAAAAAGGAGATACTGTAGGAACATTGGCCTGGAATACTTTTAGGCATTTTGAGTTATATTTTGGTGTTTCTGGAATAGGGTGCGTAGTTAACACCGTTAATCCTAGACTATTTCCTGAACAACTAACTTATATTATTAATCATGCTGAAAATAAGTATTTATTTCTTGATTTAACATTTGTTGAGTTAGTTGAATCTCTAGAAGAAAGTTTAAAAGGAGTAGAAGGCTTTATTATTTTGACAGATAAAAAGAACATGCCTGAAACTAAACTAAAAAATGCCATATGCTATGAGGAGTTAATTAAGGAGGAATCAGAAGAGTTCAATTGGCCAGATTTTGATGAAAATACTGCTTCTAGTTTATGTTATACATCAGGTACAACAGGGAATCCAAAAGGAGTTCTATATTCTCATAGATCCACAATTCTACATACATGGATTGTGAGTTCTGGAAATGTTGCCAAAGTTTCTAGCTCTTCTTCAATCTTACCTGTAGTTCCTATGTTTCATGTTAATGCATGGGGTATACCTTATGCAGGAGCGATGTTTGGAGCTAAATTAGTTTTTCCAGGACCAGCTCTAGATGGAGCTTCAATTTATGAATTGATTGAAGCTGAAAAACCAGATCTACTGATGGGAGTACCTACAGTTTGGCTTGGTTTATTACAGTATCTGAATGAAACTAATCAAACATTAGAAAGTGTTGATACAGCTTTAGTTGGAGGTTCAGCTGCACCAAGAGCAATGATTCAGGAATTTGAAGAAAAACATGATGTTTTTTTGATGCATGGATGGGGAATGACAGAAATGAGCCCTTTAGGAACGGCAACTGTAAAAACTAAACAAATGGACGGGTTAGATATAGAGGCTAGATATGATCTTCAACAGAAACAAGGAAAAGCATTTTTTGGGGTTCAGATGACAATATCAGATGATGATGGAAATGAATTACCTCATGATGGAACAGCATTTGGCAGGCTTTTAGTAAAAGGCCCAACTATAGTAGAGCGTTATTACAAGAGCGAAGATAGTGCCAGGGATGATAGAGGATGGTTTGATACTGGAGATGTAGCCAAAATACATCCAGAGGGTTATATGGAAATAGTTGATAGAAGCAAAGATGTAATTAAGTCTGGCGGAGAGTGGATAAGCTCAATAGATCTTGAGAATGCTGCTGTCGGTCATCCTGGAGTAGCAGAGGCTTGTGTCATAGGTGTATTGCATGCCAAATGGGATGAAAGACCTCTTCTTTTAATTGTCAAAGCTAATAATGAAGATCCAACAAAAGAAGACATAAATTCTTTCTTAGAAGATAAGGTAGCAAAGTGGTGGCTACCTGATGACATAGTCTTTGTTGATGAGTTGCCTCATACTGCAACTGGTAAGCTTTTAAAAACTGATCTAAGGGATGAATATAAAGAATATCTATTAAATAAAAAATAAGGAGAAGAAAATGATAGGAATAGTACCAGCAGATACATTAGTTGATTATGTGGGACAGGAGTTAGGAGTTTCAGATTGGTTTGAAGTTGATCAAGACAGAATAGATCAATTTGCAGATGTAACTTTAGATCATCAATTTATACATATTGATTCTGAAAAAGCTACACCTCTATTTGGTTCAACCATAGCTCATGGATTTTTATCTCTTTCTTTAGTCCCATATCTAACTGCGCAAGCCATATTTGCACCTGAAAATTTAGTGAATGTATTTAATTATGGATTGGATAAAGTTAGATTTATTAACCCAGTAAATGTTGGATCTAAAGTAAGAGCTAGAAGCGTATTATTGTCTGTCGATGACAAAGGCGATGGTAGATATCTAACTAAAACTCAAGTGACAATGGAAATTGACGGCAAAGATAAACCTGCTTTTGTTGCAGAAACTTTATCCATGTTTATTACCTAAGTCATGAATAAAAGTTCTTTTTTAAAGAAACAAATAGTAAAAGAAGCTGTTAGATCAGTTCGTAAGGATAAAAAAGTTGATGAAATTTCACTCCTAAATATATCAAGGGAATTAGGTGTCGAATTTTCTGAAGTTACAAGATTTTATACTTCTATAGAGGATATCTTTTTACAACAACAAAAATCAAATTGGAAAAAAGTTTATAGAAATCTAGATAAATCTATAAAAAAAGCTAAAACTCCAGGAGACTTCAAGTCTGTTTTCGATAAGTTTTTAGAAAGTTATGTTGAAGGACTTTCTCCAGATGCAGATCTACATTGGGAAGTTAGTAGTTTTATGCCAGCATGTTTAGCTTTTCGAGAAGAAAATAAACAAGTTTTATTTAAAAAAATACATGAAATTATCAGAAGAGGATGGCCAGGAAAGACTCCAAATGTTTTAGAAAGGCAGACGAATTTATTTTTACTAAGCTTTTTTGGCTTTATTGATCACATAGTTCATCAACCTAAGGCTGAAAGAATAAAAATACTCAAAGATTTTAGAAATATGTTAAATCTTCATCTTCAAGATAGATTATTTTTCTAATTTTTCTTTAAGTATTTTGTTTACCTGAACAGGGCTAGCTTTGCCTTTAGAAACCTTCATTATTTGACCAACAAAAAAACCAAATAATTTATCCTTACCAGATTTTAGATCTGCTAGTTGTTGTGGGTTTTCCATGAAGGCTTTATCAACTAATTGTTCGATCTCAGAAGAATCAGTGACTTGCTTGAGGCCTTTTTCTTCAATGATCATGTTTGGATCATTACCGCTTTCCCACATTATTTCAAAGATTTCTTTTGCAATCTTTCCTGAGATCGTAGAGTCTAAAATTCTTAAGATTAAGTTAGCTAAATTTTCAAAGCTAACTTTGCTTTCGTTAATTTCTAAATTTTCTTTATTCAAAAAAGCCGATAGGTCTCCCATTATCCAATTGGCAGATAATTTAGGCTCTTTAGTGATTTCTACTACATTCTCGAAGTAATTTGCGATGTCTCTATTTGCAACTAATACATCGGCATCATAATCACTTAATTCAAAGACATTTATAAATCTTATTCTTTTATCTTCTAGGAGTTCAGGCATCTCAGTTTTTACTTTATCTATAAAGCTATTTTCAATAATCACAGGCAATAAATCTGGCTCTGGAAAATATCTATAGTCATTTGCAAATTCTTTAGACCTCATTGGTCTAGTTTCATCCTTTGAAGAGTCGTAGAGGATAGTATCTTGTGTAATTTCTTGACCATTAAGAATTAAACCTATTTGTCTTTTTATTTCAAAGTTAATAGCTTTTTCTACAAATCTAAATGAGTTAACATTCTTAATTTCAGTTCTCGTACCTAAATTAGTATCACCTTTTTTTCTTACAGAAACATTTGCATCACATCTCATTGATCCTTCTGACATGTTTCCATCTGATATATCTAGGTATCTGACTATGGAGTGAATTTTCTTTAAGTAAGAAACTGCTTCTTCTGCAGATCTAATATCAGGCTCTGATACTATTTCTAAAAGAGGCGTTCCTGCTCTATTTAAATCTACACCAGTCATTCCTTCATAATCTTCATGAAGTGATTTTCCTGCATCTTCTTCTAGGTGAGCTCTAGTAATTCTTATATTTTTTGATTCCTCTTTGGAAATAATATCAACTGAGCCTCCCTCAACTATAGGACTATCAAGTTGGCTTATTTGATATCCCTTTGGTAGATCAGGATAAAAGTAGTTTTTTCTTGCAAAATTAGTAGGACTATTAATGGATGCATTTATTGCTAAACCAAACTTTACAGCCATTTTTAAAACTTCTTTGTTTAAGACTGGTAAAACTCCAGGCAAACCTAGGTCTATATTACAAGCTTGAGTATTGGGTTCTGCTCCAAAATTAGTACTCGCACCAGAAAATAATTTTGATTTTGTATTTAATTGGACATGAATCTCTAAACCAATTACTGATTCCCATTCTTTAAGTAATTTTTTTTCTATTGTGATGGCCATTTTTTATGATAATCAGTAATTTTTTGAAATTGATGACATGAACTTAGCAATACAGACTCTTCTAGTTTATTGGCAACAAGTTGCATTCCTATTGGCAATTCATTATGAAAACCTGTTGGAAAAGAGATAGCAGGTAACCCAGCTAAATTTGCTGGAATTGTGAATATATCTTGTAAATACATTTCTAGCGGATCATCAACTTTATCTCCTGCTTTAAAAGCAGTTCCAGGTGTAGTAGGAGAAAAAATTAGATCAACTTTCTTGAAAGCTTTTTCAAAATCTTCGGCAACCAACCTTCTACATTTTTGAGCTTTTAAATAGTAGGCATCATAAAATCCAGCTGATAAAGCATATGTTCCTATAAGTATTCTTCTTTTAACTTCGTCTCCAAATCCTTCTTTTCTAGTTCTCAAATAAAGATCATCTAAATCTTTTGGATTTTCACACCTATATCCAAATTTTACTCCATCATACCTTGAAAGATTTGCTGAACATTCAGCTGGAGCCAAGATGTAATAGATTGGCAAAGAAAGGTCTAAATTAGGTAAATCTACCTCACAAAATATAGCTCCCAATTTCTCTAATTCTTTCTTGGTTTCTTCAATATTTTTTTGAATATAATCAGGTAAGTCATATGAAAAAAACTGTTTTGGTATACCAATCTTTATGCCTTTCAAGCTAGATTCTATTGTTTTTGTAAAATCTATAGACTCTTCTTTTAAAGATGTTGAGTCTTTGGGATCATTTCCAGACATATGGCTCAGTAGATAGGCAGCATCTTCAGAACTTTTAGCTAAAACACCACCCTGGTCTAAGCTTGAAGCAAAAGCAATCATCCCATATCTAGAAACTCTTCCATAAGTTGGTTTTATACCAGTTAATCCACATAATGAAGCTGGTTGTCTAATTGATCCTCCGGTATCTGTAGCTGTAGCTGCTGAACATAAACCGGCAGCGACCGAAGAAGCAGAGCCGCCAGATGATCCTCCAGGAACAAATTTTTTATTCCAAGGGTTTTTTACTTCTCCAAAAAAACTTGTTTCATTTGATGAGCCCATTGCAAATTCATCCATATTAGTTTTTCCTAGAGTTATGGAACCAGCATTGTCTAATTTCTCTACCACCGTAGAAGAGTATGGTGGAACGAAGTCACTTAACATTCTAGAACCGCATGTTGTTAGCGTATCTTTTGTACAAAATATGTCTTTATGAGCTATTGGAATTCCATCTAAAGGAAGATTAGTTTTAGCTTGATATCTCTGGTCTGATTCTTTAGCTTTTTTAATTGCTAGGTCTTCAGTTAAAGTTATGTAGCTATTAAGATTACTATCAAAATTTTTAATTCTTTCTATATAAGATTCAGTTATTTCAATAGAACTAAATTTTCTTTCTAGTAATCCTTTTAATTTATCTTTTATAGAAAATCTATATAACTCTGACATTATTCTTCCTTGTCTATAACTTTAGGAACCAAGAATAGACCTGCTTTTGTATGAGGAGAGCCTTCTTGTAAGGATTCTCTTTGGTTTTTTTCAGTTACTTCATCTTCTCTTAGGGGCTGAGATATATCTAAGGGATGAGACATAGGAGAAACATTTTCTGTGTCTATTTTATTTAACTCATTAACCATATTTAGGATATCGGATAATTTTCCCCTTAATGATTGAAAATCATCTTGTTCAATACCAATTCTTGCTAGATAAGCTATTTGTTTTAATTCTTTGTCTGAAATGCTCATTATCTTTAGGAAAAACGCTAATGTACCATAATGTTCCTTGCTCAAAAACAAAGCAATTGCTAGAGTAGCGTTTTTCAATAATAAGAATTTAATGTTAAAGAAAATAAGAGGTGCTTTTTCTAACGATTTATCAATCGATTTAGGAACTGCTAATACATTAGTCTTCGTAAGAGATAAGGGCATAATATTGGATGAGCCTTCGGTAGTGGCTATTAAAACAATAGAAGGTAAAAGAACTGTTGTAGCTGTAGGTTCCGAAGCAAAGAAAATGCTTGGCAGAACTCCAGAAAATATTTCAGCTATTAGACCTCTTAAAGATGGAGTAATAGCAGACTTCGAAGTTACAGAAGAAATGCTTAAATATTTCGTAAAACAAGTTCATTCAGGTAATTTTGTAAAACCAAGCCCAAGAATATTGGTTTGTGTACCTTGTGAATCAACTCAAGTGGAAAGAAGAGCCATAAGAGAATCTGTTCTTAAAGCAGGTGCAAGAGAAGTAAGACTAATAGAAGAGCCTATGGCAGCAGCTATAGGAGCTGGTTTACCCGTAGAAGATGCAACAGGATCAATGGTTGTAGATATTGGAGGTGGTACCACAGAAATTGCTGTACTTGCTTTGAATGGAGTTGTTTATGCTCAATCTCTCAAAGTAGGCGGAGATAAGCTAGATGAATCAATAATTTCATACATAAGAAGAAATCAAGGAGTTTTAGTTGGAGAGGCTACAGCTGAGACTATAAAACATGATATTGGGGCTGCATCCCCTGATACTGAAGAAAAAGAAATGGAAGTTGTAGGGAGAAACTTGGCTGAAGGAATTCCGGTAACTTTTACTATGCAAAGCAGCCAGGTTTATGATGCGATGCTCGAACCTTTATCAAATATAGTGCAAGCAATTAGAGGGGCCTTAGAAGAGTCACCTCCTGAGTTAAGTGCAGATATTTCAGCAAGAGGTATTGTCCTAACTGGCGGGGGAGCAAAATTAAGAGGCTTGGATAAATTAATTACTAGTCAAACTGGTATTCAAGCTATTGTTGCAGAACAGCCGCTTACTTGTGTTGCAAGAGGCGGAGGGAGAGCTTTAGAAATAATGGATAAATATGATGTAGATCTGCTATCTACAACCTAGAAAATTCTTTGTTAGTTCGATAGTACTTTATCATGTCGCGCGATGATCATAAGGTTTCAAACATAAGCAGCGATGCTATCTTTGCTGTAAGACCAATTGGCCCACTGAGTTTTATAGCTGCCTTTACTTTTTGTTTTATCCTACTTTTTTTAGATCTAAAAAATAATATAAGTGATTCTTATAGAGGATATGGACATGATCTTCTTAATCCAATATTTAAGATCATTGATCTACCTAGAATGGTTTTCGAGAAGAGCAAATTACGGTTCAAAGAAAAAAATGAGATTTTAGAAGAACTAGAAGAAAGAAATAAAACAATTAAAGAGTTAGAAGTAGCAAGTCTACAACTTCAAGAGATACAGAAAATCAATGAAGAATTAGGTTTTACTTGGGATAGTGTTTTAAATAAAAAAGAAAATTACTTTTTAACAAAAAAAGTCCAGATCTCTGGAAACTCATTTAATCCACTCTTAGTTTTAGAGACTTTCAAAAATATACAGCTTTCTAAAGGATCAGCAGTAATTTCTAAGCAAGGGATTGTAGGTAGAGTTTCATCTTTTGGTTCAAAGACCTTAGAAGTAATGTTAGTTCAAGACTCAAAATCTTTCATTCCGATAAAGACTTCTATTACTGATTACCATGCAATAGTCCAGGGAGCTGGCATAGAAAGGGAAGGAAAGCTTATAAATGTGAAAAAAACAGCTAACATAAAAATAGGTGAAAAAATATTAACTTCCGGAGTTGCAGGAGTTTTTCCTTATGGTTATGTGGTTGGAATCATCTCAGAAATAGAAGATTTACCCGATGATAAATATTTAAAGGTAAAAGTTCTCTTTTCTAGCAATCCTAAAAATATTGATTTTTTTCTCGTAAATCAAGATAGCAAAAAAAGTAAAAATTTTTAGATGAGATCTTTTATATTTATTCAATTATCTCTTCTTCTAGCTTTTTTACTTGATGTTACTTTAGTTTATTTAGCTATCCCTGAATTTAGACCCTCTTTCTTTTTGCTTGTTCTTATTTATTGGAATCTAGCACTTCCAGAAAGAATATCTTTGGCTATTATTATAATTTTTGGATTGATTTACGATTTATTCCAAGGAGCTCTATTTGGAGTTTATGGCATAGCTTTCTTATCAATAACATATATATTTCAAAGATTTTTTTACCAATTTAGGACTTTAAGTATTCTTCAACAAGTGATAATGGTTTTTCTAATTTCTTTATTTTTAAAAATTTATTTAGCTATTAATCTTGAAGAAGATGGACTATTCAGCCCAATAATTATTGATCATACGTATATGGTGTATGTTACTCTTCATGCCTTTATTAATTCAATTTTATGGCCGGTAATCTTTATTAGCTTAAGAGCTTACAGGAGAAAATGGATAGGCGTTAGGAGATAGGTTTGAAGTCTAAAGTATTGAAAAAATCGTTAAGCTTTACTATTTGTATTCTTTCTATAATTCTAGTATTTAGCTCATTACTTTCTTATAAAACTTCCCTTGAATGGCTGATCAAAGTTTCAGCAGAACATATTTTAGATGCTGAAATAAAAAATATTGAAGCGAAATCAAATTGGCATCCTTTCATGCCAACTATAAAAGTAAAAAAAATTGAGATAAATTTCAATGCAAATAGTCCCATAAAATATTTGAATTTAGATGAATTAGATTTAAATCTAATTATTTCAAATTTTTTTCAGTTTTCTCCTTTCTTAGAGATAAGAGCTGAAAAAGGAGAAATTACATTAAATCCTGAAATGGGAATAAACAGAGCTAATTCCCTTTCTTTTATAAGATACTTTTCTTATATTGATATAAGAGAGATTGGAATAAAAAATCAAAACCAATTAGTCCTGAAAAGATTTTCTTTTAATCATCAAAATATTTTTTACATTGAGGCTCTAGAGGGAAGCGGAGGAACTTTGGTTATTTCCTCTAATAAAGCAGAAGCTCTTGATACTAGTAACTATCTAGAGGGATATCTAGAAGTTAACGATTTTAATCTTGAATCAATTAGTGATCTTATAAATATCAATCTATCTGGTAAATTAAATGTTAAAAGTTGGATTAATTTAATAGGAGGTGATTTAACTTTTTTAGAGGGTTTCTTCAGTATTAAAGAAGCAAACATATTTTCTGAGCAAGATAGAATAAAAGGACTTATTAGATTAGTAGAAGGATATGAAAAACCTTATCTTTCTTTTACAAACCTAGAATTAAATACAAACAATCAAAAATTTGATATTCCTTCTACTTTTGCATCATTAGATGAGCAAGGACTAGAAATTAATATCCCAAAGATACTGGCTGGAAAAAAAACATTAACAGAGAAAGTATCAGCTCTAGATTTTATTTCCTTTAAAGGCAGTTTAGAAGATGTCTTTATAAAATTTGAAGAGAAAGGCCCAAAAATTTCTGCTAATTTTAGAGATATTTCAGTTATAGATAAAAAAAGAAAATTTACTATTGAAGGAATAAATGGACAGGGAGTATTTAGAAGAGATATTGCTATATTAAGTTTAGATTCACCTAGAATTTATGTATCTACTCAATCTTTTTTCAAGGATAATTTTAGTATTACAGAGGTTGCTGGTAATGTTGCTCTCTATTTTTTAAGGGATTCTCTAAAGTATTATTCTAAAGACTTTACTTTTAGGAAGGAGGGCGAGGCTCTACAAGGTAAGTTCTCGCACTATATTTCAGAAACGATTAATGATTTATCAATTTCTATTAATACCACAGAAAATAACGTAGAAAATCTAAAAGTTTTTTTTCCAACCAGCCCTTCTACAAAAGACATTAGAAACTTTGTAAGTACATCTCTAACCTGTGGCAAACTGAGGAAAAGCTCTTTGCTATATAGAGGAAACCTAAATAATAGCTCAAGCTCCACTGAAAATTTTCAGATGCTTTTTAATTTTGCAGATGGTTGTCTATCTATTCCTGGATATGAATTAACAAATATCTCTTTATTTGGAACCTTAAGTACAACTAATTTGGATGCAGAGATAAAGTCTTCAAATTTTTATGACTCTAATTTGAAGGCAAGTTTATTACTAAGCACCCATGAAGATAGCAATATTTTTTCTGTTTCTGGGTCTTTTGAAGGCCCTTTAGAAACTTACTTTAGGCTTATAGATCAGAATCTTGAATATAAGGATTCTATGAAAAATATAAAAGGTTTTCAGAAAACTAAATTTAATCTGTCAGGAGATTTGTTTGATTTTCTGGATACTAAAACTAGCCAATTAGATAAAATCCATTTTTCTTTATACTCTAGAATTACGAATGGTTCCTTAGACTTAGAATTTCCTAACTTTAAGATAGATGATCTAAATAGCACTCTAAATTTTGATAGTAAAAAAGGAATAACCAATAGCTTCGTTGATTTGAACTTAAACTCAGAGGCTTTAAGATTTAAGGCTTCTGGCTCCACTGAAAATTTACTACTAGAATCTAGGGCTACAATTAACACTAAAAAAATTACTGATTCCTTTAATTTAGATTTTCTTGACCCTAAAGGAAAATCTAATTATCTAATTAAAATCTCAATTCCCCTGAGAGGAGATAAGGCAACATCTTTGCATGCTTCTTCCAATTTAAGGGGCACTGATTTTTATGTGATTAAAGATTTTGAAAAGGAAAAGAATCAAGAAATGCAGTTTGATCTTAATTCAAAATTAAGAAAAGATAATTTAAGTTTTGAAATAAAATTAGGAGAATTATTACAAGGGAATTTAAGAATTTTACAGGAAGACGTGACAGGAGTGTTTGTTATTAATCCTAGATTGGGCATAAAAGATAATTTAAGTGAGAAACTAGGTAAACTGAAAATAACAGGAACACTAAATGAGCTTGATTTTGGAACTGTTTTTGATGGTGAAAAGAATACAAGTATTAAAATTCCTTCTAATATTGATATTGATAATCTACAAATAAAGAAAACCACTCTCGGAAGCTTAGATTTAGATGAAGTTTCAATAGACCTTATTAATCAAGATGAATACATTTTTATAAATTTAAATGGTCAAAAAATAAAGGGTGATGTTTACCTATCAAAACATTTATCAAGTGGTTTAATACTTTCTTTAGATTATCTAATTTTTAGCTCTTCAGGAGAATTTGGGGATCTTAATTGGGAATCTTTTCCAAAATCATTAAATTTCCCTCTAATTTTCTACTCCAAAGAAATAGTAATTAATAACGAATATTATGGACCTTGGTCTTTTGATATATCTCTCAATAAAGAAGTTATCTCTTTTGAAGATATCTCTGGCTCTTATGGTGGGTTTAGGGTTGGAAATAGAATCTCCTTTCCTGAATTTTACCCTGATTTAAATCCATTTATTGAAGATAGAAGTTTTAAAACTAAAAAAATAAATCAATCCATAGAACAAGGTGGTTGGAGCATTCCTGCTCGAACTAATCTCGAGTTTTTTAGGAACAAAAGGGATAATTCCTCTAGATTTTCTGGAATGATATCGACAAATAATCTATCAGATTCACTTGGCCTTGAATATTCTGATTACAAAGTTCAAGCTGGAGATTTTTTTCTATTATTAGATGTTAAATGGGAAGGTAGTCCAGACAAAATAGACTTAGATGAATTAAGGGGAAAGGCAGAATTTAGATTGAAAGATCTATTTATTCCAAGAGAGTCTGAAGAAATGTCAGAAATAGATATTCTAAGATTAATTAGAGTATTTAATATAGCTGATATCTTTGGTAATTTAACTGATCTATTTAGTAGGAGATTTGAGAAAGGTTTCTCTTCGGATAGAGTGGAGGCATTTATCAACCTTAGTCCAAATAAGCTAGAAACGACTAAACCAATGACCTTTAAAAGCAGCTCAGGAGAGTTTAAGTGGGATGGATATGTCTTAAGAGATGCATCAGGAAAATTCACAGAAATTGATTTTAATGTAGTCATGACTCTACCTTTAAGAGATTATCTACCTGCTTATGCTTTAATTTTGGGAGGGCCATTATCAGCTGTAGGGGTATATATAGCAGGGAGAACATTTAAGAGGCCTTTGAATAAACTAAGTAGTGGTAAATGGAGAGTTTGGGGAGATTTAGATGAAATTAAAGCCGAATTTGTAGAATGGTTCGAATAAAAGGCCTTATCTACTTTATTAACTTTTTCTATTCCTACTTGATTCAAAATTTAAGGCTATTCTATACTTAGTTACAGTTCTCCTCGCTAATGTAATATCAAATTTTTCAAAAAGTTTTTTTCTTATTTCTTCATCACTCAGAGGCGAGTTGATATCTTCATTATCTAGAAGTGAAGTAATTTTATTTTGAAGTTGTTGAGAAGTTACATCTTGCCCCTTTTTTGATTTATTGTTTACTTTTCTTTGAAGAAAATAATTCAGAGGTAGATTTTTATTTCTTATTTCTATGAACTTAGAACTCATCAGCCTGGAAACAGTTGATTTACTGAGATTACTTTTAGAAGCTATATCAGAGATACCCAATGGCAATAGAGGTCCTTTATCTTCTAAATAGTCAGTTTGTAGATCTAAGATAATTTTTCCTATTTCAACTAGACTTTCCTCTCTTTTCTTTAATCCCACAATAATATTTTTCTCATCTTTTATTGAATTATCATTTTCATTCAAGTTAGAATTAATTTTTTCTGAAATCATTTGATAAAGTGTTTCGTTTAAGAACTTATCGTTCAAAATCACTAAAAATTTTCCTTCATGTTTCTTTAGAATCAGGTCGGGTCTAATGTAATTTTCTTCTTTTGTAGAAGAATTAAAACTAGGAAGAAAATTGAGTTTTTTAAGGATTTGTTTATCTGTATTATTTAATTTTTTATATTCTAAAGAGGAGTTACTTATACCTTCTACTAGTTCCCTCATTCTGTACTTAGTCTTTCTATCCAGATCAATTTCCTCTACTTGAATAAGTAAAGATTCTTTAATCGATTTATATCCACAACCTATAGGTTCAAATCTTTGTATTTTTTTTAAAACGTAATTAATTTCTTTATCTGAAATATTTTTAGAAAAAACTTCGTTTATCAATTTTTTTATATCTCCATATTCTACTTCTAAAGAAAGCCGTCCTTCAGAGTCAATATAATCTATAAGATACTCACCAATCAGAATCTGATAATTTTCTAAATTACTCAGTTTCAGTTGCTCTAATAACTCTTCATTGAGATTTCTATCATGGGATGCTTGATATAGTTTCTTGTCGAGAAATTCCTGAGATGATAAAAAAGAAGAGTATTTATTAAGAAGCAAAAGATCTTGAAAATAACGAACAGGTTTCTCTTCTGAATCTAAGTATTTTTCTATTAGAGCTAGTAATTCTTTTCTATTTTCTTTATTTGAATTTGATAGAAGTTCTATTTGTCTTCTTAGCTGAGGGGTTAAAGAAAATTTTTGTGACTGTTTTTGATTTAACTTTTGTTTCATTAATCCGAGTAGTCACTGCCTAGATAAACTTCTTTGACTAATTTATTCTTGGATACTTCATTTGGTTCTCCAACAGCTATTTCTTTCCCTTCATTCATGATTAGTACCTGATCACAGATTTTCATAGTTTCTCTAACATTATGATCACTTATCAGAATTCCAATATTTTTTCTTCTTAGATTATGGAAGATTTGCTTTAATTCTGAGACAGCTATTGGGTCTATGCCGGCAAAAGGTTCATCTAAAAGCAAAAACGAAGGATTCTTTGCCAACGACCTTGCTATCTCAACTCTTCTCCGCTCCCCACCTGACAGTTTAATCCCTTTGCTTTGCCTTAAATTACTTAATCCAAACTCTTCAAGTATTAAGTCTAGTTCTTTAGTTATTTGCCTACGGGAAAGTTTATTTCTTTGTTCAAGTGAGGATAGTATATTCTCTTCTACGCTTAATTTTCTAAATATTGATGATTCTTGAGGAAGATAGGATATTCCTTCTTTTGATCTCTCAGCAATCCCTTTTTTTGTTAAGGATATCTTATCAAGTGTTATATGTCCTTCATCGGGAGTAATTAAGCCAGCTATCATATAGAATAAAGTAGTTTTACCGGCTCCATTAGGACCTAGTAAGCCCATAATCTCTCCTTTTTCTAACTTTAAGCTTACTTTATTAACTACCTTTCGATTACTGAACTCTTTAGATAAGTTTTTAATAATTAAAGGCATGTCAATTTGAAGTCGTTATTGAAGAATTTTTAGAATAATTTATTTTATCTTTTTTTAAATTATAAGATATTTCTGATGCATTAATTGTGTAATCTTCAGATGTAATTTGGGCTGATCCAATTAATAAGATTACAGGGTCAAATAAGTTAAAAATGAGTTTATTTGATTCACCTATTTTTCTTTTCTGTGAAAAAATTTTTGCTTTG
>Ga0208261_1000021_pt1 | contig 65787 bp, 62 predicted proteins | sample Knorr_S7_td_DCM__FD_185595 | JGI IMG/M metagenome (GOLD analysis project Ga0208261, IMG submission 185595) | Marine microbial communities from Southern Atlantic Ocean transect - Knorr_S7_td_DCM_ad_131m_LV_B (SPAdes) (version 3) | ecosystem: Environmental > Aquatic > Marine > Oceanic | place...
CACTCCGTCAATAGAAAATTTTAATAATGATATAGAACATATCGTTACTCTTGATAATAGTTCGCTAGCGACATCAGGTAATTACAGAAATTTTTATATTAATGAAAATAATTTTTATCATCATGAAATTAGTCCATTGTCAGGTTATCCAATTAAATCTAATTTGGGATCTATATCTGTTCTGGCAGCGACATCATGCATGGAAGCGGACGGCCTATCAACGGCATTATATATGATGAGCATGGACGAAATAACTAATTTTTTTAATAATTCTGATTTTGAAGGATTAATGATCGTTGCAAATGAAGATAATTCCTTTGATAAGATTTTTTCAGAAAACTTTCCAAAAGACTAAGTAGGCTCTTCGCATTTATCTGTATCACCACCGCAAATTTCACATCCATCAGGTGAACTTCCACATCCTTTTTGCAATGGTTTGTCCTTAATAATGAGCCCAATATTCATTATTAAAAAGCAAAAGATTAGAATGCCAATAACTATTAAGTATTCCATTATTTAAATTTAAAATATTTCTTCGATTTTCATAAGTTTTTATGTCTCTTTATTATAAATTACTCGCATGGAATTAATACTTCATCCAGTTGGATATATAAGTCTGTTTGTTTTTATTTTGGCATATGCCTTTGTTATGACAGAAGAGGTTACGCATTTGAGAAAATCAAAACCTGTTTTGTTTGCTGCAGGATTCATATGGGCAATGATAGCATGGATGGGTTCAAAATATGATGATTCTCATCATGTTGAGGAAGCGATTATGCATGCATTCTCTGAATTTTCTCAATTAATGCTTTTTCTGCTGGTTGCAATGACATTTATTAACTCAATGACTGAAAGAAACGTATTCAATAAATTGAGATCTAGATTGCTTGCGCAAGATTATAGTTATAGAACATTATTTTGGGTCACTGGTGTTATTACTTTCTTTTTATCACCGATAGCAGACAATTTGACAACTGCCTTAGTAATGTGTGCTGTTGTTATGGCCGTTGGTGGCAAAAATAAAAACTTTGTTAGTATAGGTTGTGTTAATATAGTTGTAGCAGCAAATGCAGGTGGAGCATTTAGTCCATTTGGGGATATTACTACTTTAATGGTTTGGCAAGCTGATAGAGTAGAATTTGTTCAGTTTTTCTGGTTGTTTCTTCCTTCAGTAGTGAATTATATCATTCCTGCATTTATTATGAGTTTATTTATTGATGGATCATCAAAAGATGTAGCAAATCCGCCTGTTCAGTTAAAGCGCGGTGCAAAAACTATTGTCCTTCTTTTTCTTGTTACAATATTTTTGGCAGTAACATTTGAGAATTTTCTTCATATCCCTCCTGTGTTTGGAATGATGACTGGATTGAGTTTACTTCAATTATTTGGGTATTATTTAAAGACAACATACAAATCTTCAACAGTAATAAGCAGAGAGGGCGATGATCAACCATTTGGTGTTTTTAAACAAATTGCTCAAGCAGAGTGGGATACATTATTATTTTTCTATGGAGTGATAATGTGCGTATCTGGGTTATCATATATTGGATATTTAGGGCTATTATCTGATACAATATATCCATCAGATCCAAATCAACTAATTGGTTTTTCTATTGCTAACTCTTTAATGGGTATCCTTTCAGCTCTTATTGATAACATACCTGTAATGTTTTCTATTTTGCAGATGCACAATAATGAAACAATGGTATTATCTCAATGGTTGTTAATTACACTTACAACAGGTGTTGGCGGAAGCTTACTATCAATTGGTTCTGCTCCAGGGGTTGCTTTAATGGGTCAAGCTAGAGGAATGTATACTTTTTATAGCCATCTAAAATGGGCACCCGTTATTTTTATAGGCTATGTTGCAAGCATATTGGTTCATCTTTTAATTTGGAATATCATTTAATGCGTATTAGTAAAGTTGTAACTCGCAACGGAGATAAAGGTCAAACCAATCTTGCTCAAGGGGATTTAGTTTCTAAGAATGAACCTATTATTAATGCTATTGGTGACGTTGATGAATTAAATAGTGTTTTAGGTGTTTGTAATTCTTTTTGTAGTAATGATGCGATTGTAAAAGATGTCAAAACTATACAAAATGATTTATTTAATATTGGAGGTGAGATCTCATTAAATGATTCAGAGAAAAAACTTCTTAAAGATGAATCATTATTATTTCTTGATAATAAAATTGATGATATGAATAATGTTCTTGAACCTTTAAAAGAATTTATACTTCCAGGAGGTGATTCATTTTCTTCAAATTTACATTTAGCTAGATCTGTAGCCAGAAGAGCAGAGAGAAGTGTTGTTGAATTATATGTTGGAAAATTAGAAAATAACAATATTGTTAAATATCTCAATAGATTGTCTGATTATTTATTTGTTTTGTCCCGATTTTATAATAAAAATAATAACATCGATGAAAATATGTGGGAAAAGTGAATTATTCAAAAATAGAACAAATTATTTCTGAAAATGAAAAAATATTTATTTCTACTCATATAAATCCTGATGGGGATAGCCTAGGATCTGCGTTTGCTATGTATCATTATTTGAAGAAGCTAGGAAAAGATTGTCGAATCATTAACCATTCTGAAGTTCCACTTGTTTATAGTTTTTTAAATGAAAAAGAAATTTTTAATGAGATCAGTGATGAAAATATAGCTTTTATTAAAAATGCTGATTTAGGAATTATTCTAGATATTGGTGATTTTTATAGATTAGGTGAAGTTGCAAATATCATAGAGTCCAATACGGTTGAGACAATTAATATTGATCATCACCCTCTTACAGAGAATGATTTTTTTACACATAATTTCATTAATTTAGATGCTTCTTCAGTTGGAGAAATTCTCTATTCATATTTTTCTAGTTTAGGCAGTGACATAATAGATAAAGAAATGATGTTAGGAATCTATTCTGCTGTACTGACTGATACAGGATCATTTAGATTTAGTAATACAAATCAATTAAGTCATGAAATTGCGGTTGATGCAATAAAAATGGGAATCAATATTTCAGAGATTTATCAAAATATATATGAAAACTCTTCTGTAAGCAGAATCAAACTTCTTGGGAATGTAATTCAGAAATTAAACTTTGATTGTAATGGTGAATTATTGTGGTTTTCATTAAACAATGACATGGTAAAAGAGGTAGATGGAACAAACCAAGATTTTGATGGATTTACTGATTTTTTTAGAGGAATTCAAGGTGTTGAGATTGCATTAATGCTTTATGATTTAAAAGGGAAAGTAAGATTGAGTTTTAGATCAAAAGGAAAATACAAAGTTAATAATGTTGCAAAAAAAATGGGAGGTGGAGGCCACCCTTTTGCAGCAGCAGCCTTAGTAGATGGAGAATTCTCTGATGTAAAATCAACAGTTTTAGGATTATTATCAACTTATATCAATAATTACGATGAAGATACTTCTAGCTAAAGACGCAGGATACTGTTTTGGTGTTCGAGATGCCGTAGACATGGCTTATGATACGAGCAATGAATATGGCGAAGTATATATGTTGGGTGATATAGTACATAATGAAAGTGTAGTTGAAGACTTAGAAAAAACTGGGGTAAAAGTTGTTTCTAATCTCAATGATATTCCAGATGATAAACCTGTATTATTTAGAGCACATGGAACTTCAAAAGATATATGGAAAGATGCTGAAGGTAAAAAAATGAATATTATTGATGCAACCTGTCCTTTGGTTCACGAAATACACAGAGAAGTAAAGCAATTGCATCAAGAAGGAAGAAAAATTATTATTATTGGTGATCATGGACATGATGAAGTTGTTGGAATTGCAAGTCAAGTAGAGGATGCGATAGTAATATCAACCGTTGAAGAAGCTGAACAGCTAAGAAAAACAAAGAAAGCAGGAATTGTAAGCCAATCCACTCAGAAGATTGAGAATGTTCAAGATATTATTAATATTTTAATGACAAAAGTTTTTGATTTACGATTTGTTAATACAATTTGTTTTCCTACAAAACGTAATCATGAACAAATTAAAGAATTATCAGAAATAGTAGATTTAATGATTGTCATTGGTTCATTTACTAGTGCTAATTCCAAAAGATTAACAGAACTGAGCCTTGAAAGAAATAAGAACACTTATCAAGTTACTAATGCAACAGAAATTGATGTATCTTGGTTTAAAAAGAATATAAATTCCGTAGGTGTTTCTGCTGGTGCTTCAACACCAGATTTGATAATCGATTCGGTTATAAAAAGAATAAAGGATATAACAAATACCACTGATAAGGAAATAATTTATGAGTGATAATAACTTTAAAGTGAAAGTTGGTTTAGCTGAAATGTTGAAAGGTGGCGTTATCATGGATGTCACTAATGTTGAGCAGGCAAAAATTGCTGAAGAATCAGGTGCGGCTTCTGTTATGGCTCTTGAAAGGATTCCAGCAGACATTCGTGCTGATGGAGGAGTTTCTAGAATGAGCAATCCTCACATGATTAAAGAAATTCAAGATGCTGTATCAATTCCTGTAATGGCAAAATGCCGTATTGGACATTTTGCTGAAGCACAAGTTCTTCAAGCTCTTGAAGTAGATTTTATAGATGAAAGTGAAGTGTTAACTCCAGCTGATGAAGAGCATCATATTTATAAACATCCATTTAAAGCTCCATTTGTATGTGGAGCTAGAAATCTTGGTGAAGCATTAAGACGCATTCATGAAGGAGCTGCTATGATTAGAACAAAAGGTGAAGCTGGAAGTGGAAATATTGTTGAGGCAGTTAGACATATGAAGATGATAGTTTCTGAAATTGAGGAAATAAAAAATTGCAATGAAAAAATACTAAAAGAAAAATCAGAAGAAATGAGAGTTCCTATCGAATTAGTTAAATATGTTTCAGACAATGGAAAAATTCCTGTTCCTAATTTTGCAGCAGGAGGAATTGCAACACCTGCTGACGCTTCATTAATGATGCAATTAGGAGCTGAATCAGTTTTTGTTGGATCTGGAATATTTAAAAGTGAAGATCCAAAAGAAAGAGCATATGCTATTGTTGAAGCAGTAACTAATTTTGATAATCCAAAAGAAATTTTAACTGCCTCTTATAAATTAAAAGATGCTATGAAAGGTCTCGAAATTTCAGAAATACCTGAAGAACAATTGTTGCAAAAAAGAGGAGACTAAAATGATTGGAGTCCTTGCGCTTCAAGGAAATTTTTCTTCTCATGTCAAAGTTTTAGGTTTACTTGGACATAATTCGAAACTAGTAAAGTCTCCAAAAGATTTAGATGATATTGATGGTCTGATTATACCTGGAGGGGAATCTACAACAATGACTAAATTGATTAATAGAGACAAGAAATTTCTCAAATCAATTCAATTATTTTCAAAAAATCACCCTATTCTTGGCACATGCGCTGGATTGATTCTTATGTCAAAAGATAGTTTCGATAGTAAAGTTATAAATCTGGGAATTATTGATATTGAATCAACAAGAAATGCATATGGTAGGCAAGTCCATTCTTTTGATACAGAATTAAGTTTAAAACATGTTTCAAACAATGATTCTTTCAAAGCCTCTTTTATTCGTGCTCCTAAGATTTCTAAAGTAGGAAAAAATGTTGAAGTTATTTGTACTCACAATGATTTGCCTGTTGCAATTAAAGATGGAATGCATGTTGCAACAACATTTCATCCTGAGTTAAAAAATGAAACAATAATACATAGACTATGTTTTGGAGATAAGTAGATGGATTTAAAATATTTATCAAATATTAATTCTCCAGAAGATTTGAAGAATTATTCCAAAAAGGATTTAAAGCCTATATCTAATGAATTAAGAGAATATATTACATCTACTGTTAATGAGATTGGTGGACATTTGGCTTCTACATTGGGCGTTGTTGAACTTACTACCGCACTTCACTATGTGTATGATGCTCCTAAAGATAAAATTATCTGGGATACTGGTCATCAAGCATATGCTCATAAAGTACTGACAGGTAGATTTTCTTCTCTTAAAACTATTAGAAAATATAAAGGTTTGAGCGGTTTCTTAAAACGAAGTGAAAGTGAATATGATGTTTTTGGAGCCGGACATGCGTCTACATCTATTTCTGCTGGTTTAGGTATTGCTTCTTCAAGAGATTTAAATAATGAAAACTTTAAAGTTGTTAGCGTTATTGGTGACGGAGCTTTAACAGGAGGATTGGCATATGAAGCATTAAATAATGCTGGAAATGCAAGAAAACAACTACTGGTTATTTTGAATGATAATCAAATGTCAATTAGTCCAAATGTAGGAGCTATGAGAAATTATCTCATGAAAATTTCCACAAATAAATATTACAATTACATAAGGACAAAAATTGGAAATTTACCTGATATAGCTTATGGAAAGACATTATTAAGAAGAATGGAGTCTAGCGCAAAAAATTTCTTCCTTCCAAGAACAGTATTTGAAGATTTAGGTTTCAGATATTTTGGTCCAGTAGATGGGCATGATGTTAATCTTCTTGTGAATACATTAGAGAAAATTAAAGACTTGCCAGGTCCAGTAGTTTTACATACTGTGACAAAAAAAGGAAAAGGAATCGATTATGCAGAAAAAGATCCTATCAAATATCATGGTGTAAAAGCAAAAAAAATTGGTGAAGATAAAACTTCAGCTCAAACTGTTCCTATTTTCCAAAATGTTTTTGGTTCTCTTTGCTGTAGCTTTGCAAATGAAAATGAAAAAATTGTTTGTATCACTGCTGCAATGAGAGAAGGAACTGGTTTAGTAAAATTTTCAAAAGAATTTCCAGATAGATATTTTGATGTTGGAATTGCAGAAGCTCATGGTGTAACCTTTGCTGCTGGGTTATCTATAAATGGAAGTATTCCTATTGTTGCAATCTATTCCACATTTCTTCAGCGAGGTTATGATCAAATGATTCACGATATAGCAATTCAGAAATTGCCAGTAATTTTTTGTTTAGATAGATCTGGTTTAGTTGGAGAGGATGGTCCTACTCATCATGGTGCATTAGATATAGCATATATGCGTTGTATTCAAGGAATGATAGTTACTGCTCCAAAAGATGGAAATGAATTAAAAAATTTATTACATACTGCTATTAATTATAATGATGGTCCATTTAGCATTCGATATCCAAAAGATTCATCTATAGCTTTTGATAAAGAAATTTCTGGAGAGAATATTCAAATTGGGAGTTGGGAGAGACTAAAAAGAGGAACAGACATAGCTCTTTTGGCAGTTGGATCAATGGTTGATAAAGCGTTGGATGTTGCTAATAAGTTAGAATCTAATAATATCCACTGTGAAGTAATTAATTGTAGATTTATTAAACCAATGGATGAAAAATATTTAAATGAATCTTTAAGAAATTTTTCTAAAATTGTTACACTTGAAGAAGGAGTATTAGATGGCGGTTTTGGAGAAGGTGTTTCAGGGTGGTTATCTTCGGTGAAAGCAAAAAATGATTTATTAAGGATTGGATTACCTAATAATTTTGTTGAACATGGTCCTAGGAAAGTTTTGCTTGAAGAAGTCGGTCTTGATTCTGAATCTTTAAGTAAAAAAGTTTTAAGTTTTATAAATAACTAAAAAATGACAAAAAAAAGAAAATATAATTTTGATACAATTAGTGGTAACACATTAAAAGACTACTATAACGCTAAAGATAATCCTTTGAATCCGGGTGATTTTCCATATACAAGAGGAATTCATAGTAATATGTATAGAGGAAAGCTATGGACCATGAGACAATTTTCTGGATTTAGCACTCCTGAAGAAACAAATGAGAGATATAAATATTTGTTAGAAAATGGCCAAACTGGTCTTTCTGTTGCCTATGACATGCCGACCTTGATGGGATATGACCCTGATCATGAATTGTCAGAAGGAGAAGTTGGTGTTTGTGGGGTTAATGTTTCTTCTTTAGATGATATGGAAACATTATTCAAAGATATCGATTTAGAAAAAATATCTATATCACAAACAATTAATGGTCCAGCAATTATTTTGTTTGCATTTTATGTTGCGTTAGCAAAAAAGAATAAAATAGATATTAGTAAACTAAGAGGCACATTGCAGAATGATGCATTAAAAGAATATATTGCACAGAAAGAGTGGATTTTTCCTCCATCACCATCTGTAAAACTTGTAGTAGATGTGATTGAGTTCTGTTCAAAAAATATGCCTCTATATAATCCAGTATCAATTAGTGGCTATCATATCAGAGAAGCTGGATCGACTGCAGCACAAGAATTAGCTTTTACTTTAAATAATGGTTTTGTTTATATAGAAGAATGCTTAGATAGAGGATTAAAGATTGATGACTTTGCACATAGGCTATCTTTCTTTTTTAATTCACATATTGATTTTTTTGAAGAGATTGCAAAGTATAGAGCTGCTAGACGTATATGGGCCAATACTCTCAAAGAGAAATACAATGCAGAAAATGAAAATTCTTTAAAATTAAAATTTCATACTCAAACAGCTGGATGTTCACTCACTGCTCAACAGCCTGAAAATAATATTGTTAGAACTGCTTATGAAGCAATGGCTGCTGTATTAGGTGGAACAAATTCTTTACATACCAATGCTCTTGATGAAACATTAGCTCTTCCTTCTGAAAAAGCTGCAAAAATTGCTTTAAGAACTCAGCAAGTTCTTGCATATGAAACTGGCGTTGCTAGTGTTGCGGATCCTTTAGGTGGGTCATGGTATGTTGAAGATATGACTGATCGTATTGAAAAAGAAGCCATGGAATATTTTAAGGTTATTGAAAGTTTAGGCGGTACAATTAATGCAATTGAAGAAGGATACTTTCAAAAAGAAATTGCTGATTCTGCATCTATTTATCAAGAATCAATTGATACAAATGATAGGATTATTGTAGGGATAAATGATTTTATTGAAAAAGATGAAAAGCTAGATATAGACATACTGGAAATCTCTGAAGCGGCTCAAAAAACTCAAGAAAAGAAAGTAAAAGATTTGAGAAAGAATCGTGATTCAAAATCTTTAAATGAAGAAATGAAAAAATTAAGAAATGCTTGTAAAGATAATGTAAATTTAGTCCCTTATCTAGTTTCTGTAGCAGAAAAAGGTGGTACTGTTGGAGAAATTGTTGAGGTAATGAAGAGTGTCTATGGAGAATGGCAAGAATCATTTGGATTTTAGTTTAGATGAATAAAGTTTATACATCATTAATATTAGTTTTTGGCCTGGTTGTTTTATGGACAATATATCTTACCAATGTGAAAGAAGATGAAAATCTTACAGTGCGTTACTATACCATTAAAGAATTAACAATGGAAGATAAGTCTATTACTAAAGTAAAGGTTGGAGGTTTGATAAAACCGAATTCAATTGACATTAATGAATCAAATCGACTAGAAGTATGGTTCTATGTTTATCAAGGAGAAGATAGCCTTAAAGTATATTATAATGGGACCAGACCTGATCTATTCAAGGATGATGCTGAAGTTGTTGTTTCAGGTGAGTTTAACAATGATCTAATTACAGCAACGGAATTGCAAACAAAATGCGCTTCTCGATATGAAGGCGATTTAAAAAATATAAATAGTACATAATGGTATCTCAGATTGGAAGTTTAGCCTTAAGTATTGCAAGTGGCTTAATTTTATCCACTTTTTTCTTTCTTATTTATTATAGATTAACAAAAGATAAGCTTTTCATTGATTTATCAGAACGTTCCATGATTGCTACATGCTTATCTATTATCCTTGCTACCATATGTCTTTTAAATGAGTTGTTGATTAGCAATTTTAACTTACAATATGTAGCACAATATACTAGTTACGAAACACCGATGTTTTATAAGGTAACATCTTTGTGGGCTGGCCAAGCAGGTTCATTACTTTTTTGGACATTTATTATGTCTATATATACATTGATATACATATTTTTTACTTTGAATAAAATTAAAGCCCTCAAATATCATTCATATTTCATCTTTGCTATTATATTCGGGTTTTTTCTTATTCTATCTAATTTTATAGCAAATCCATTTGAGCCAGTTTCTCCCGATATTATTGTTCAAAATGGAAACGGGCTAAATCCTTTATTGCAAAATGTTACAATGGCTATTCATCCACCAATTCTTTATTTGGGATTCATTGGAACAACCATTCTATTTGTAATGACATTAGCTGCTTTGATTATGGATGAGATTAATTATCAATGGATTAAATCTATAAGATCATGGGCATTGATTGTTTGGACATTTTTATCAGCAGGAATTATTTTGGGAGGATATTGGGCCTATCAAGAGCTTGGATGGGGAGGATATTGGGCATGGGATCCAGTAGAAAATTCTTCTCTTATGCCTTGGTTCTTATTGACAGCATTTATTCATTCATCAATAATTCAAGAAAAAAGAGGGATGCTAAAGACATGGAATGTTCTTTTAGCTTCCTTAACATATATCTTTGTTATACTTGGTACTTTTATTACTAGAAGTGGTATTATTTCCTCTGTCCATTCATTTACTGCTGAGTCTTTAGGTCCTTTGTTTTTTGCATTTTTGTGCACATTAATTTTGTTAACATTTTTTTGGTTTTTTAAGCATTATCATCTGTTAGTTTCAGAGGAAAAAATTAAATCTTTCACATCAAGAGAAGGTGGTTTCTTATATAATAATTTAATTCTGATAACTATGTGTTTTATTGTATTATGGGGAACGCTTTTTCCTATTATATCGGAAGCTTGGAGTGGAGAAAAAATTCATATAGGTCAAAATTATTTTAATCAGTTAAATGTTCCTATTGGAATATTTCTTTTATTCTTAATGGGTGTTGGTCCTTTATTGTCTTGGAAAAAAACTTCTAATTCTACTTTAATTTCGAATTTTAAAATTCCAATGATAGCAAGCTTTATTATGGGTTCACTATATATGATATTTACAGATGGATTTCGATTCTATCCGTTTGTAGCACTTTTAGGAATTGTTTTTACTTTAACAGCAATAAGCATTGAGTTTAAAAAATCATTTGATAGCCATTACTCAAAAAATCCTTCTTTTTTTAAAGCAATATTTAATCTTTTATCACACAATCGTCACAAAAATGGAGGATATATAGTTCATATAGGAATAACACTATTATTTGTTGGTTTTGTTGGAAGAGCTTTTGAAGCAGAAAAAGAATTTGTATTAAGTCCTGGTGAGCAAATTTATTTTGCAAACCATGTCTTTAGATTAAATAGTGTCACAAGCGAAGCAAGGGATAATCATTATGCATTTATTAGCAATATGGATGTTATTGATGAGAGCAATGCTTATATAACAACTTTATATCCTGAAAAAAGAATCTATTTTTATTGGAATCCAGATCCAGAAAAACGACAACCGCATAGTGAGCTTGATATTCATAGCACAATGAATAAAGATATTTACTCTGTTTTTTCATCATATGATCCAGAAAAAAACGAGGCTTATTTTAAAATTATGATCAATCCTTTGGTTAATTGGGTGTGGATTGGCGGTATCATGATAGTTTTAGGTTCTTTGTTTGCATTTTGGCCATCTTCAAGGAGAGATTAATGGAAGTTTTCAATCAGATATTTATTTTTTCATTTTGTTTGATAATTATTTTGTATGTTTTCTACCCTCTATTGAAAAGGTTAAAATAGTGTTAGAAATAAAAAATATTAGAAAATCTTTTTCAAGCAATTGTGTTCTTGATGATATTAGTTGCAATTTTAGCAAGGGAAAGATTATTGCATTATTAGGCCAAAACGGTTCTGGTAAGACAACGTTTTTGAAGTGTCTAGGTAATATTATGAACATTGATAGTGGCCAAATCGATTACAATAATAGTAATTTTATTTTTATCAATGATAAACCAAATATATTTGGAGATTTAACCATTTATGAAAACTTGAGATATATTTTATCGATTTATAATCAAAAATTTGATTCAGATAAGTATCAAAAATCTATTAAAGACTTAGGTTTAAAGTCTATGCAATCTATCCCTTTGAAACATTTGTCAGCAGGGAATATTCAGCGAAACAAGATATTAATTGCTTTAAATACTAATTGGGAATATTTATTGATTGATGAACCATTTTCGAATTTAGACAAAGAAGGTTCAATCATTGTAAAAGAGATATTCTCAGACTTAAAAAACCAGAACAAAACAATATTATTTTCTACACATAATTTTATACATATCTCCGATATATGTGACATGTCATTTCAAATCAAAGGTGGGAAATTTTCTAACCATGATTAATTTGATTAAAAATGAATTTTTCTTTGAGAGAAAATCTTCTAATAATTTATTCTATATGACTTTCTTCTCTTTTTCTTGTTTAATAATTATGTTTTTTTCTCTTCCACCGTCAAAATTGGAAGATATTGGCGTTTTGTCAGGATTCTTTTGGATTATTGTATCTCTGGTATCAATTAAATTAATTGAAAACTCTTTTATAAGAGAGAAAGAATATGGGATTTATGATATAATTTATTCTTTACCATCAGATAAATTTTTGATTTTTGCATCAAAGACAATTGCATTTTCTTTAATTCTGCTTGCAATAGAAGCATTTCTTTTATGTGGATATATATTGATTTCTTCTAATATTACAATAACAGTCGCTATAAAAATTTTAGCTGTTTGTTTATTATCAAATATAGGTCTAATTAGTTTAGGAATATTAATTTATCTTATCACAAGCTTGAGCAATAGTAGAAGCTTTCTTTTTCCATTGATATTATTTCCACTTATTATTCCTATTCTAGTTCACTCTTCAAACTTATTTATTTTGATTGCCTTAGAAGAAAAAATATCTTTGTATAACGAATCAGTTTTCTTGTTATTAACTTTTGCAATCGTTTCAATGATTTTTGGTATTAATTTTTTTGATAGGTTAGTTAAATATTAATGAACTTAACATTATTTATATTATCAATTATTTTGATGTCATGTAATTTGGTTTGGATTATTTTTTTTACACCGATGGTTCCAGATCAAGAATGGGCACAAAAAATATTTTATTTTCACGTTCCTCTAGCATGGGTTGGATTCTTATCCTATTTTTTTGTAATGGTTTCTGGTGTATCATATCTTTTTTCCAAAGATTTAAAATATGACCGCATGGGACATGCATCAGCTGAAATTGGTACTTTATTTACCGGTTTAGTATTAATTACTGGACCCATATGGGCAACGCCTATATGGGGTCAACCTTGGGTTTGGGAACCTCGATTAATCACAACATTAGTTTTATTCCTTATATATGTTGGATATTTTGTTTTACGTAACATTGGCATATATAGACAGAGATTAGCATTAATATGTGCTATTATTGGCATTATAGCATTTATAGATATTCCAATTATTTTTGCTTCTGTTAATTTTTGGGCTGCAGAAATTCAATCTCATCCTCAGATGGGAATGTCAAAACAACCTTCAGGTATTTTAACACCATTTCTATTTTCTCTATTTTCTTTTACTATGCTTTTTTTTACTATGTTATTATTCAAAATGAAAGTTTTATATTTAAACGACAAGCGAGAGAATTATGTTTAGTTATTTAAGTTATTTTTTATCAGCATTGTTTGTTGTATTTTTTGCCATTAGTTTTTGGTTTATTTTTAATATCAAACAATTAAAAAAGATGGATTAATTAGGGGGATTTAAAAAATTATGGAAAGAAAAATTGTACATGTCGTGGGAACAGGAACAATTGGCGAACCGTTAATTGGTATTCTTTGTGAACAGAAAAGTAATCTTGGTATTGATGAAATAACATTTCATAAACATAGCCCTCTAACAAGTGATATGCCTAAGATAAAAAACTTAGTCAAAAAAGGCGCAAGATTATCTGTTTTAGAAGATAGAATGGATGATTTCAAAGCAATTGGTTTAGATCCTGAATTTACTATGGAAGAAGCTGTTGGAAGAGCTTCTGTAGTAATTGATTGTACACCTAAAGGACATGGCCACGAGAATAAAAAACAATTCTATGATAAATACACAGATAAAGTAAAAGGTTTCATTGCACAAGGAAGCGAAGATGGTTTTGGAAAAAAATATGCAAGAGGAATTAACGATCATGTAATTACACCTGAAGATCAATTTTTGCAAGTTGTATCCTGCAATACTCATAATCTTGCTTGTTTGGTGAACACGATTGCTCTCAGTGTGTCTCCTGATAATCTTGTTCGTGGAAAATTTATATGTATAAGACGAAGTAATGATATTAGTCAAACATCAAGTTTTGTTCCTGCGCCTACTGTTAATGATCATGGGGATGAATATTATGGAACACATCATGCAAAAGATGCAGCAGGTTTATTTAAAACAATTGATCTTGATTTAGATATTTTTTCTTCTGCGCTTAAAATCAATAGTCAGTATATGCATGTTCTTTGGTTTGATCTTGAATTAAAAGAGCAAACAGATAAAGATAAGGTTTTTGAATTATTGAAACATAATAGAAGAATTGCATTAACTGAACATCATTCTACCAATGAAGTTTTTTCATTTGGAAGAGATCAAGGACAATATGGTAGAATTTTAAATCAAACTGTTATTGTCGAAGACTCTATTAATATTAGAAATGGAAATCAGGTAACAGGATTCTGTTTTACTCCTCAAGATGGAAACTCTATTCTCTCAAGTATTGCTGCAACAGTTCGATTTTTAAATCCGCATTCCTATCAAGACAAAATCAATTCTTTGTCTGACTTTTTCTTCGATAGGATTTAATGTTGTATTATAAAAGAATTGTTACAGAATTTCTGGATGAAAATGCATATATCTTATACAATGATAATAATGATTGTGTTATTATTGATCCTGGATTTGGTTTTGATTTAATTAATTCATTTATTACATCAAATAGTTTGAAGCCTTTAGCGATTTTGGCAACCCATGCTCATTTTGATCACATTGCTAGTGCATCCAGCTTTATAAAAGAGTATAATATTGATTTGTATCTATGTGAATATGAAAGACCTATTGTCGAAAATTTTCAAAAAGCAGCAAATTTTTGGGGAGTAGCTGATATTGCGGGTGAAAGTCCTAAAGTATCTCATTGGATTAATAAAAATGAAAAAAATCTTACAATAGGAGACTTCACATTCTCTATTATTTTTAATCCTGGACACTCTCCTGGAAGTCTTAGCTTTATTATAGAAGATTTAGTGTTTTGTGGAGATTTAATTTTTAAGGGGTCTATTGGTAGAACAGATTTACCTCTTGGTAGTCCTATTGATATGAAACAATCACTAACTTTTTTTGTAAATTCCTTTAAAAACGATTGTAAGCTCTTGCCTGGTCATAGAGAAGAAACTACTCTATGGGAAGAATTGAAACACAATCCTTTCTTAAAAAATGAAGAATAGAATTATTAGTAGAGTCAAATCATTATCTTGTAAAAATGATTCCCCACATTTTCTTTTAGCTGTTTCAGGCGGAATTGATTCAATGGTCATGTTAGATTTTTTTCTAAAAAATCAATCAAGTTTAGATTGTAAAATTTCTGTATGTCATATAAATCATAATTATCATTCAAAAAGCTCAAAAATGTCAAAAATTGTCTCAAAATATTGTAATAAAAATAATATCGAACACTCTGATGTCGTTTTGAAAAAACAAGTATTGAATAATAATATAGAATCTCAATTAAGAAAAAAGCGTTACAATGAATTAGAAAAAGTTAGAAAGAATATCAATGCAGACTATATTGTTACTGCACATCATTTTGATGATCAAATTGAGACAGCACTAATGAGAATTCTTAATTCATCCAGTTTAGATTCAATTATGGGAATAAAAACTCTAAATAATATTATTTTCAGACCTTTTATTGATATTTCAAAAGACGAAATTAATTCATATGCTAAAAAGAATAAGATTGTTTATGGTATAGATCCAACTAATAACGATATATCATTAACAAGAAATTTCTTAAGAAAGAAAGTAGTTCCATTGCTAGAAAAAATTAAACCAAATCTTTCTATTCCATTTAAAGATTTAGAAAATAAGATTGATGATGTTAAGGATGTAATTGATTTTTCTACGAATCAGTTTCTGAATTCAGAATATATAAAAATAGATAAAAAAATAGTTTATATAGATAAGAATTACTTTCTAGGATTACCATTCTTAATGCAAATGAATATTTTGAGAATTATTGCTTCAGAAAAGAAAAAATTTTATTTCTCAAAAAATTTACTTAGAGAATTAAAATCTTTCTTAAGAAAAAATATTACAGGAAGCACCAAAATAATTAATAATTGTATTATTAATATAGATAGAGAGTTTATTATCATGAGAATGGACAGAAAAAATAATAATATATATTATAAAGTTGAACCAGGTAAAAAAGTAGATAATGATAATTTTTATTTTACTTGGAACTATGACAAGAAACCTAATAGGTTTTCTAAAGATTCAACAGTTGAATATGTCGACGCTTCAAAATTTGATAAACAACTACTTATCCGAAGTATCGATAAAAATGACAAATTTACACCTCTTGGGATGAGAGGAACCAAAAAGGTCAATGATTATTTGAGTGATCAAAAAAAATCTTCAGTTTTAAAATCCGATACATTAGCAATTTGTAATAATAATGATATTGTTTGGGTTGCAGGAGAAAGAATCAATAACAAATATCGCGTTACTAAGGATAGTAAAATAGTTGCTAAATTAAACTTCTTGAGGAAATAGTTTCTTTAATATCCATTTTTATTAAATTTGTCCCCTATGCCAAAAACAAAAGGAAAACAAAAAAAAGGTTTAAAACAAAAACCAAAATCGAGTGATTCTGGATTATTTGTATGGATTGCAATGGCATTTTTTGTAATTCTTTCTCTATCTATCTTACCTAATGATACAGAAAATGAAATTGAAATTTCATATAATTCTTATCAACAACTTCTTTCAGCCGGAAAAATAGAAAAAGCTACAATTGAACAAGATAATTCATTCCATGGAATATTATCAGAATCTATGGTTCTCATTAATAAAAATGGCGCAGAATTTGAGGATAGAACTAGATTTGTAGTTTATTTGCCATCTGATTATTCTGAACAAATAGAGGTATGGGATCAAGCAGGAATCGAATACAATTTTGAAGGAGAAAAGATTGATTGGACAAGCTGGTTGTTAAGCTTTGCTCCTTGGTTGCTTTTAATTGCTTTTTGGATATTTATGATTCGAAGAATGCAGAATAATAGTAGCGGGATGAATAATGTATTTAGTTTTGGAAAAAGTAAAGCAAAAATGTTTTCTTCAAATCGTAAGAAAGTAAAATTTTCTGATGTTGCAGGATGCGTAGAAGCAAAAGAAGAGCTAGAAGAAGTAATATTATATCTTAAGAGTCCAAGAAAATTCCAGAAACTTGGAGGAAAAATTCCTAAAGGAGTTCTATTAGTTGGTCCTCCTGGCACAGGGAAAACTTTATTAGCTAGAGCTGTTGCTGGCGAAGCCAATGTTCCATTTTTTAGTATTAGTGGAGCTGATTTTGTAGAAATGTTTGTCGGTGTTGGAGCTTCCCGTGTTAGAGATTTATTTGAACAAGCACATAAAAATTCTCCATCTATCATATTCATAGATGAATTAGATGCAGTCGGAAGACAAAGAGGAGCTGGTCTTGGAGGAGGACATGACGAAAGAGAACAAACATTGAATCAACTTTTAGTTGAATTAGATGGATTTGAAAATAGTCATAATACTATTGTGATGGCTGCTACAAATAGACCCGATGTTCTTGATTCAGCTTTGTTAAGGCCAGGAAGATTTGATAGGCAAGTTGTTGTAGATATACCAGACTTAAATGGAAGACATGAAATATTAAAGATACATACAAAGAAGATTAAAATTAATTCTAAGTCAGTTAATTTACTTGATATAGCAAAAGGTACTCCAGGAATGGTTGGAGCAGATTTAGCAAACCTTGTTAATGAAGCAGCTTTGTTGGCATCTAGAAAGAAAAAATCAAGTGTTGATAATGAAGATTTTGAAGATGCAAAAGATAAAGTAATAATGGGTGTCCAAAGAAAAAGTATGATATTATCTGAAGAAGAGAAAAAAATTACTGCTTATCATGAAGCAGGACATGCTGTTGTTGCTCTCTTTACATCTGGAGCGGATCCTGTACATAAAGTGACAATTATTCCTAGAGGCAGAGCGCTTGGTGTTACTATGCAATTACCTTTAGATGAAAAACATGGTTATTCAAAAGGTTATATTACAGGTAGGCTTGCTGTTATGATGGGCGGAAGAGCAGCAGAAGAGTTGATTTTTAATGAAATAACAACTGGCGCATCAAATGATATTGAAAGAGCAACAAGCATTGCTAAAAAAATGGTATGTGAATGGGGAATGAGTGATAGATTAGGTCCAATGTCTTTTGGAAAAAAGAATGAAGAGATATTTTTAGGAAGAGAAATACAATCTCATAGAGATTATAGTGAAAAAACTGCTCAAGAAATTGATAATGAAGTAATAAAGATTATACAAAATGCACAATCTGATGCTCACAAGATATTGAAAAAGAAAATAAAAATCCTACACCTAATGGCTAATGAGTTATTAGTTCATGAAACTATTGATGAAAAAGACATCCAATTATTATTAAAAGGGAAAAAACTTCCAAAAAAAAGAAATTGATTAGTGAATATATCTGATCTCAACAATTGGCTAACTTCAAAAGAAAAGAAATCTCTAGTAATGGGCATACTAAATGTTACCCCTGACTCTTTTAGCGATGGCGGTCTGTATTTTGATGCTCAAAAAGCAGTAAATCATGCTTTATCAATGATTGATGACGGTGCTGATATTATAGATATAGGAGGAGAGTCTACAAGACCATTCTCTGATCCTGTTTCTTTAGAAGATGAATTGTCGAGAGTTATTCCTGTTATTGAAGAATTAAGAAAAAAAACTGATGTAGCAATATCGATTGATACCACTAAAGCAAATGTGGCAAAAGAAGCATGTCTAGTTGGTGCAGATATGATTAATGATATAAGTGGTATGTTATTTGATGAAAAAATGATTGATGTTGCTAAAGATGCAGGTTGCCCTATTGTATTAATGCATATAAAAGGGAATCCAAAAACTATGCAAGAAAACCCTACTTATGATAATGTTATATCTGAAATCAAATGTCATCTTTTGGATAGGGTAGACTATATGATTGACAATGGTATTGATAAAAAAAATATTATTCTAGACCCAGGAATAGGCTTCGGTAAGACTATTGAAAATAATTTTGAAATTCTTAACAGATTAGATGAATTAACTTCTATTGAATATCCATTTTTGATTGGTGTTTCTAATAAATCTTTTATCGGAAAGACATTAAATATAGATGAGAATGATAGGTTACAAGGTACAATTGTTGCAAACATAATTGCTTTACAAAAAGGTTGCAAAATATTTCGAGTGCATAATGTTAAAGAAGCAAAAAGATGTCTTTTAATTGCAAATAAAATTGTGAATTCAGACCGTTTAAATAATTAAATTATATTATGAATTTATTTGAGATAGGCTTTATAAAATTTACACTTACTGACTTGCTTGATTTAGCATTGGTTTCCTTAATCTTTTCTTACTCATATAGTTACTTCAAAGGGACTAGAGGTGGGCAGATGCTAATTGGTCTTTTGATTCTATTTTTTGCTGGTTTTATAGTTAATATTTTAGGCTTCAGAGCAACCTCTTGGTTATTGAATTTGTTTCAAGCAGTGTGGGTTGTGGTGTTTGTTATTTTATTTCAACCAGAAATAAGAAGATTGTTAACATCTCTTGGTCAGAATAGGATTATTAGAAGACTCTTTCAAATTGAACAAATATCTATTGAAGACGAAATTGTTACATCTGTTGGTGAAATATGCAATAATAAATGGGGAGCTATTATAGTTCTAGAGAGAGAAAATTCTTTAAAAAATATTAGTGATGATGGTGTTAAAATTGGAGCCATTTTTAGCCCTGAATTAATAATGTCCATATTTAATCCATCTTCTTTGTTGCATGATGGTGCTATTATTATTCATGGAGAAACTATTGATGCCGCTGCATGCATATTACCGCTTACTGAAAGTAAAACACTGAATCCAGAAATGGGAACTAGACATAGGGCTGCTTTAGGTATATCTGAAGAAAGTGATGCGTTGGCAATTGTTGTTTCTGAAGAAACTGGAAAAATTTCTGTTGCTGAAGATGGACACTTCCTAAGTTCTTCGCTCAGTTTAGATGAATTAAGTAAATTATTAAAAGAAAAACTGATTAGTATTAAAGAGGGGTAAATATGTTAAAAGATAAGGTTCTTGATCTGTTAAATCGTTCGAATTTTCTTACATTATCAACTAGTGTTGCGGGAAATCCTTCTGCTGCAAATGTATATTTTGCAAATGATGGATTGGATATATACTTTTTTACTTTTAATCCATCAAGAAAAGCTGTTCAAATTGCTTTTAATCCAAGAGTACAATGTGTTGTTAGGCCTGATGGAGAGGATGGAATTAAAGAGCTTCAAATTGATGGATTTGCTAAAAAAATAACTGATCAGTCAGAAAAAGAAAAAGCTAGAGAATTAATTCTAAAAGTTACCGAAGCATTTTCTGAGTATATGCATGATGATTTTTTGATTGCTAATGATGTTGTTGGTTATTACAAAATCAAGCCAACGACAATTAAATATGTTGATTTCTATGCTAGCACTCAGTTTGAATGGATGGAATTGCCAGATAATAATCCAGGTTTATTATCTCAATTGATTGGTAATTTTTCTAGGAATCTTAAATATTGGATAACTATTATAAGAGCTCCATTTTTAACTGCAACCATTGCTCCAATATTGCTTGGATCAGCTATTGCTTATAATCAGTTTGGGGTATTTAATTGGTCAATTTTTTGGTTAGTATTTATAGGCGCACTATTTGCTCATATTGGTACTAATGTGATTAATGATTATTTTGATCATACTTCAAGAAATGATGAAATGAATAAACTGTTTAGCCCTTTTAATGGTGGTTCTAGAGCTATACAATCAGGGTTAATAACACCTGCAAGCACATTGATAGTTTCTATAATTTCATTTGCTATTACAATTGCTATAGGCCTTGAATTGAACAATATAGTTTTTGGTGATTATTTTGCTATATCAATTTTGATGTATTTAGGGTTAATTGGAATTTTCCTTGGTATAATGTACACCGGTTTTTTAAGGTTGGCTTATAATGGACTTGGAGATTTGGCAGTGTTTATTGGATTTGGTCCTTTAATGGTTTATGGTGCGGCATACATGCAAAATCAATCTGTTGATCCTATTACTACCTTATTATTTTCATTGCCTATTGGAATACTTATTGCATTAGTATTGTTTATAAATTGTTTTCAAGATTACAATGCAGATAAAGCAGTTAACAAAAATAGTTGGGTTGTAAAATTAGCAGGGCCTGGAGAAAAAGCAAATTATAGAATTCCATTTAATGTTTGGAAAAATTCAATGTTATTTTCTTTTGCAATAATTTTAGGTGCATCTATATATACGAATAACTTATTTACATTAATCGCTTTGCTTCCTGTTCTTATATTTAATTTTGCTCAGAAAAAAGGTTTTGCTTGGTTAGATCAATGGGAGAAAGAAGATGCAAATCTTCAGCAGCTCCCATATGAGTTGTTAATTGTAAACGTTTCTACTATTGGTATTCATTTTTTAACAGGCATATTGCTTACTCTTGGATTTTTAATTAGTACATGGATTTAAAAGAAAAATATAATTCTCTGATAGAGAAATTTAGTCAAATTAGGAGGCATCTTTGACCTAGAAGGCAAAGAAGCTTCGCTTAATCAATTAAAAGAAAAAACATCTGACCCTTCCATCTGGAAAGATAATAAAAAAACAGCTTCTCTAATGAAAGAAATATCTATTGTTGAGAAAGATATTGAATTAAGAAAGATATTATCTCAAAAGGCTGATGATATAGAAGTACTTTATGATTTTTTAAATAATAACCAAGTAACTGAATCTGAATTTCAGATAGAATTAGAAAACTTCTCCAAATTAATTAAGGAATTTGAGTTAAAATTAATTCTAAATGGAGAAAATGATTCTAAAGATGCAATTTTATCAATTCATCCAGGGGCAGGCGGCACAGAAAGTCAAGATTGGGCACAAATGTTATATAGAATGTATTCTATGTGGGGAGAATCGAAAGATTTTAAATTTAATACTATTGATTTTCAATCTGGAGATGAAGCAGGGATAAAAGACTGTACGATTGAAGTGATTGGCAGTTATGCATATGGATTATTGCAGTCAGAGATTGGAATTCATAGGTTAGTTAGAATCTCTCCTTTTGATTCAAATAGTAGAAGACATACTTCTTTTGCATCTGTTTTTGTCTATCCTTTAGCTGATGAAAATGTAGATATAGATATTAATCAAAAAGATTTGAGAATTGATACATTCAGATCGAGCGGAGCTGGAGGTCAACATGTAAACAAAACTGATTCTGCTATTAGAATTACACATATTCCTACAGGAATTGTTGCACAATGTCAAAGCCAAAGATCTCAACACAAAAATAAAGACCAGGCTTTAAAAGTTTTAAAATCAAAACTTTATCAAATTGAGCTGGAAAAAAATCTAGAATCAAAGAAATTATTAGAAGGTGAAAAGAAAGATATTGCCTGGGGAAACCAAATTCGTTCTTATGTTTTTCATCCATATAATATGGTAAAAGATCATCGTACCAAGTTTGAAGTTGGCAATGTGAAAGGTGTGATGGATGGTGATATTGATGATTTTGTATATAGTTATTTATTAGATAAAATGGAAAAAAAGAAATAAGTTTATCAACAATGGAAAATAAAAGTTTAGAACAAATCCTAAAAGCTCGCTTAGAAAAATTAGATAAAATTCGTGAATTAGGGGTAAATCCTTATCCATATGAATTTAAACTTACTCATTCTGCAACCGATATAAATGAAAATATGGTTGATAAAAAAGTTTCTGTTGCAGGAAGAATAATGTCTCTAAGAAATATGGGGAAAGCTGCATTCAGCAATATTCAAGATGAGTCAGGGCGAGTCCAGCTCTATATTGGAAGAGATGATGTAGGAGATGATCTTTATGCTCTCTTTAAGTTAATGGATATAGGTGATTATATTGGAGTTACCGGAACAGTTTTTATTACTAAAACTGGAGCTGTTACTGTTAAAGCTAAAAAATTAACTATTCTTAGTAAAAATCTGAGACCAATACCTGATATTAAAGAAAAAGATGGTGAAAAGTATAATTTGGTATCTGACAAAGAGCTAAGATATAGAAAACGTTATTTGGATTTAATTATAAACCCAGAAACAAAAGAAAATTATGTTAAACGATTTAAAATTGTTAATTCAATTAGAAATTTTTTAAACACTAATGGTTATATAGAAGTTGAAACCCCAGTTTTGCAGCCTATCTATGGAGGTGCAAATGCTAAACCTTTTAAAACATTTCATAATGCTTTGGATCAAGAATTTTATCTAAGAATAGCAACTGAACTTTATCTAAAGCAGTTAATTGTTGGTGGATTTGAAAAGGTTTATGAAATGTCAAAAGATTTTAGAAATGAAGGAATTGATCGTAGCCATAATCCTGAATTTACCATGTTAGAGTGCTATCAAGCTTATGCAGATTATAATTTTATGATGGATTTTGTTGAGAAAATGTTTAAAAAAATAGCAAAAGATTTAAATATGAAAACAGTTTCTTGGGATGGTCATAAAATTAGCTTTTCTAAAAAATTTGCAAGAAAAACAATGGGAGAATTAATTAAGGAACATACGGGCGCTTCTATCGATTTAAGTGATAAGAAGTCGGTTTTCGATTTATGCAAAAAATTAGATTTAAAAATCAAAAAAAGTGATGGTTTGGCCAAAATGATTGATGAAATAATGAGAAGAAAAATTGAACCAAATCTAATTAATCCAACTTATGTGATTAATCATCCTGTAGAAATTTCTCCTCTGGCTAAAATAAGTCGTGATGGAGATACAAATTTTACAGAAAGGTTTGAATTATTTATTGCAGGCATGGAATTTGCTAACGGATTTTCTGAACTCAATGATCCAATAGATCAGAGAGCTAGATTTGAAGATCAATCAAAGAAAAGAAAAGATGGCGATGAAGAAGCTTTTCCAGTTGATGAAAATTTCTTAGAAGCTATTGAAACAGGCATGCCTCCTACTGCTGGTGTTGGTATTGGAATTGATCGTATAGCAATGTTGTTTATTGATACACGATGGATTAGAGATGCTATTCTTTTCCCAACATTAAAATCAAAGAAATGAATTTTATATTCCTTGTCTTAAGAAGGTTGTTCTTATCTAAACAGAGTAATTTTTTTTTCAGAATAACAAATATCGTATCAATTATTAGTTTAGCAATTGGTATTGCATCGCTTAGCATAGTATTAAGTTCAGTCTCAGGTTTTGAGAATAAAGTTTTTGATAAGTTATCCAATATAAATGGATATTCTACAGTTAACAATTTATTTGAAGATACTTTTAATAAATCAGACGTTCTACTGCCAGATATAGTTCAAAATAATGAATCTCTAATATTTGAGTATATTGAAAAACCTGCAGTAATAAAATCAAAACACAATAGTAATAATATTATTGTTTATGGTTTAGAAAAGAACGATTTGGTTCATTTTTCTCTTTTGCAGCATATTAATCATAAAAAACTTTCTTTTAATGATGTCGTTATAGGTAAGGAATTAGCTAATAAATTAAAAGTTAAAAAAGGTGACCCATTAATCTTGGTAAATCCTGTATCAAATAAATCAATTCTTGATAACAATAAATTTTTGTTTTTAAAAATTGAAGATATTTATTCTTCTGGTATTTATGATTATGATTCACGTTTGATTTTCATGTCTTTAAGTGCAATTCAGTCTTATTTTCGACTTGAAAATCATATTAGCGGTTGGATGATTTTTGATAAGTCAATCAATTTTAATGAATTAGATTTACCATTTTATCAAATTGATTTAAAAGATAGACATGCTGAATTATTTAGATGGATCAATACTCAGAAATGGCCAATTATATTTATTTTCAGCCTGATTGCTTTAGTATCTTATTTTAATCTGTTAAGCTCAATAAATATTCTTTTCTATGAGAAAAGATTTAATCTTGCAATTATGAAAACATATGGCATGTCAAATAAAAAATTAGCATTTATGTTTACACTGCAAGGTATTTTATTAGCTTTGATTGGATCTGTTTTGGGAATAATCTTGTCTTATCTCGTTGTTATTTTACAAGAGCAATTTCATATTATTTCACTACCAGAGAATATATATTTTGTTAGTTATTTGCCTATGGAATTCAGTGTAAAAGAATCTTTGTATATTGTAGGAGTAAGTATAGTATCTAGTATAATATTTTCATCATTTGCACTGTCACAAATATTATCTATTAACCCGTCAAGGATTCTTAAAAACTAATGAATATAATTTTTCTAATAGCCAAAAGATTTTTGATATCACGAAACTTATTAGAAGGAGGAATGATAAATATTGTTTCATTTCTTGGTCTATTTATTGGATCAATATCTATTGTATTATCCCTCGCTGTTTTAAATGGGTTTCAAGATGTGCTAGGAAATGAAACTAAGAAAATATATGGAGATTATATTTTATTAGATTCAAATAGAGATTCTATAAGAAATATTAATAATGATTTCAAATATTCACCATTTTATGAAGAAGAATTTTTTATTCTAAACAATAAAAAACAATCATTAATAAAATTAAAAACTATTTTTTCAGATAAAATTGACAACTTTTATGATTTGAATAGATCTAATGACACTTCTATAAATAAAAATGATATTATTATAGGAAATTCTTTATCTGAGCGTATGAATATAAGCATTGGAGATTCAGTATCTATATATGATACTAATATATCCATTAATAGTTTAGCAGTCATTGAAGATCAGCAGTTTTTTGTTAAAGATATATATCAAAATAGAATTTTACGGTCTGATGAATTTCTAGTTTTTGGTGCTTTTGATGAAGATAATCTTCCAGGTGAATTAAGCGGTATAGAATTGTTAGGCAATGTTGATGTATTACAAAAGAAATATTCGAAAGATAAGCTAATTTCATGGCAAGATAGGAATAGACAGCTTTTTGATGCAACAGAAATAGAGAAAAAAATCACCTTCTTTACTTTGCTTCTTATTATTATTGTCGCTTCTTTTAATTTATCATCTTCAATTGTGCAAATTTCTACAAAGAAAACTAGAGAAATGGCAATTCTCAATGCTTTTGGCATGAATGAAAGAAATATCTCAATGATATTTCTTGTTTATGGATATTTATTGTCACTTACTGCTATTGTTTGTGGAATATTGTCAGGATTATTAATTGTGATTATACAAAATCAATTCGGATTTATTGTTTTAAATCCAGAATTTTATTTAATAGATAGGCTTCCAATGGAAATTAGTTTTAAAGAAATTTCTATATTGTTATCTTTTTCAATAATTATTATTGGAATTTTTGTATCTCTTCCTTTATTGTTAATGAGAAAAATCAATCCTATAATACTAATTAATAAAAACATATGATATTATCAGTAAAAAATCTTAAAAAATCCTATAATGACGGGAAAAGTAAGTTAGAAGTTTTGAAAGATGTTTCTTTTGATTTAAAGAAAGGATCTATCTTAACTATAAAAGGACCTTCTGGATCAGGAAAATCTACTCTTTTGAGCTTGTTAGGTACTTTAGATACACAGGATAGCGGTGATATTATTATCAATCATAAAAATTTAAATGATTATGATGATTTCTCAGAGATTCGCAATAGTCATATTGGTTTTATTTTTCAATTTCATAATCTTATATCAGAATTAAATGTTACTGAAAATATTTGTGTGCCAGCATTTATATCAGATAAAGAAATTGATCATAATTTTTTAGATACACTTTTTGAGTATTTTCAACTAACCAATAAAGAAAATGCATTTCCATTAGATTTATCTGGCGGAGAAAAACAAAGAGTATCCGTTATGAGAGCTATCATTAATAAGCCATCTATTATTATAGCAGATGAACCAACTGGAAATTTAGATGAAAAAAATGCTTTAAAATTGATTGATTTATTTAAAAAATTAAATAAAGATTTTCAACTAACTTTTATAATTGCTACTCATGATAATAAAGTCTTTGACATTGGTCATCAGAAGATGGAATTATCTGATGGAAAGCTTCTAAATTTATAAAATATCTTAATTTAAGCCATATTGTCATATTTCTATATCAATATGACATATATATGCTATTGGCACAGTCTTTGCAACAATAAAATCAAAAAATAAATTTTATAGGAGAAATTATGGGAAAAATTATTGGAATAGATTTAGGTACAACGAATTCTTGTGTTTCCGTAATGGAAGGTGGAGAGCCTACTGTTATCACAAGCCCTGAAGGAGGAAGAACAACCCCTTCTGTTGTTGCTTTTACAGAAAAAGGCGATCGTTTAGTTGGAGAGCCAGCAAAACGACAATCAGTAACCAATCCAATTAATACAATTTATTCAATCAAAAGATTTATTGGTAGAACTGCTGCTGAGATTAAAAAAGATGCAAAAGAAGTGCCTTATGATATATCTGCAAAAGGTCAAAAAGTAGTTGTTAAAGCCAACGATAAAGAGTATCAACCGCAGGAAATAAGTGCGATGGTATTGCAAAAAATGAAACAAATGGCTGAACAGCATTTAGGATCAGATGTAACTGATGCTGTTATTACAGTTCCCGCTTATTTTAATGATTCTCAAAGAAAAGCTACTAAAGATGCTGGTAAAATTGCTGGCTTAAATGTTAAAAGAATTATTAATGAGCCTACAGCTGCATCATTAGCTTATGGCTTAGACAAAAAGAAAGATGAGAAAGTAGCTGTATTTGATTTAGGTGGTGGTACCTTTGATATTTCTATATTAGATATAGTCAATGATGAAGGTCAATCAATTGAGGTCAATGCTAGCAATGGTGACGGTAGATTAGGTGGAGATGATTTTGATCAAAAGATTGTTGATTGGTTAGCCAGTGATTTTAAAGAAAAAGAAGGTATTGATTTACGCGAAGATCCAATGGCGTTGCAACGCTTAAAAGATGCTGCAGAAAATGCTAAAAAAGAGCTTTCTTCTTCAACAAGAACTGAGATCAATTTGCCATTTATTACTGCTGACTCTTCTGGTCCTAAACATTTAAATACAAGTTTAACCAGAGCAAATTTTGAGAAATTAGTTTCTGATCTTGTTGAAAGAGTTGTTGGTCCATGTAAACAAGCGTTAAAAGATTCAAAATTAAATGCAAAAGATATAGATGAAGTCATTCTTGTTGGAGGATCAACAAGAATTCCTTGTATTCAAGAAAAGGTAAAGGAGATATTTGGAAAAAGCCCTAACCAAAGCGTTAATCCTGATGAAGTAGTTGCTCTTGGTGCTGCAATACAAGCAGGTGTTCTTGCTGGAGATGTAGATGATGTACTACTGCTTGATGTAACTCCTCTAACATTAGGGATTGAAACTCTTGGAGGAGTTTCTACGCCGTTGATTGAGAAAAATTCTACAATTCCAACACAAAAATCTCAAATTTTTAGCACTGCAGCAGATAATCAACCAGCTGTAGAGATTATTGTTGTTCAAGGTGAAAGACAGATGGCAGTTGACAATAAAACTATTGGACGTTTTCATCTAGATGGTATACCTCCTTCTCCAAGAGGAGTTCCCCAAATTGAAGTATCTTTTGATATTGATGCTGACGGCATTCTTAATGTAAAAGCGGTAGATAAAGCCTCTGGAAAAGAACAAAGCATTCGAATAGAAGCATCAAGTGGTCTTTCTGATGAAGAAATTGAAAAGATGGTTAATGATGCAAAAAAACATGAATCAGAAGACAAAGAAAAGAAAGAACAAATTGATACAAAAAATCAAGCGGAACAGTTGATTTATCAAACAGAGAAACAAATGAAAGATCTGGATGATAAATTAACCGATGATGATAAAAAAGATTTAAACGAAGCGTTAGATAAATTAAAAGAAGCAAATAAATCAACTAACGTTGAAGACATTAAATCAGCAATTGATAATCTTAATTCTGTATGGAATACGAAAGCTTCAACTATGTATCAGTCATCTAAAGATTCACCTGAAGCCGATGTGTCGGAAGGTGATAGTAAGCCAAAAGATGATAAAAAAATTGAAGATGCCGATTTTGAAGTCGTAGAAGAAGATTAGATTTTTTATTTAGATATTAATTGTTAGTTTTTGATGCAATGAGTATCTATAAAAGTATCCTAAAGGTTTTCTATGCTTTATTTATATTATTTTTACTATTATTTATTATAGCAGCAGGAATTGTTTATCAGCAGCTTTCTTCTGGTGTAGAATATACATTTGATGGGGCTCTGAATGATAGAGAAATTACTGAAGATTACTTTGTTACCGTATATGACCCTTCTTTTTACCTAGACCTTGAAAAGAGTGGTAAAATTTCATTAAATATAGAAACATCTAGTGGAAAATTTTATTACAAATCAGATAGTTTAGCAACAAATATACTTTCAATTGAAAGAGCAAATATTCAATCTGAAATATCGATTAAAGATATATTTTATCTTGCTTCCAAGCTAGCAAGAGACGAAGAGATTGATAAAAGAATTATTGATGAAGTTTATATCGATATTAATCGTCCAATAGCAAATCTTCAGTCTATTCAATATATTAATGATTCGTTTCTAGAAGGGATTGATACCAAAAAGGAAGATTTACCAATGGGTAATCTTGCTAGAAAGTATTTACCAAAAATATTTATTCAAACAGATAGAGACAGTAAAGGAACTATTGTTGATGGTACTTGTACATATTATTTAGGCTCAGATATAGTTGATTGTCCAATTATCTTTGAGTTTACTGGAAATGCTTACTTTAATCCTTCTAATAAATTTTCACTCGACTCTTTTAAACTTCACTTGTTATCAGAAATAGATTTTAATGCTAGCTATATAGGAGCATTGTTTGATGATGTTGATTCTATAGGCTATACCAAAGATAGTGAAATTAGAGATAATATTATTAAAACTAGATATAGTAGAAGAAAAGCTGAAATAGAGGAAGATTATGAAAAGATAAAACAATTAAATCAAGAATTAGAAAGTATAAAGATAAAAATAAAAGAAATTTCTTCCCTTGATTTAGTGTATGAAAAACAAAAGGGTGACTTGCCTTTATTGAATGGTTTTGTAGATGTCAAAAATAGTAAAATGGATCTTAAAACATTTCCTGCGGATTTGAAGCCAGAACCAATTAGAGATTTGGGTTTACAGCTTAAAGTCAAAGATAATATTGGCTCTATTAATCTTGACGGTTTAGTTACTAATCCTAAAGTAAGATTAAAATTTCAGAAAGAACTTAATTTGCAAATTACAGGTCAAATAGATTTCACTAAAATTTTGGAACCAGAATTAGATTTATACGTAAATGGTAGTAATATACATTTTGCTTTGCTTGATAATGTCAATTTGAATGGTATTGCAGATTTATTCGTGACAATTAAAGGGCAAAATGTATTAGATTTAAATGGAAAAGTTGATATCAAGAAAAGTAATGGATTTTTGACCCCATTAAAAGATAGCACTTTTCAGTTAAAACATAATTTGACTAAGGAAAATAATGGATAAAACTTCATTAAACTTATTGAACAAGAAAATAGAGAAAAATTCAGGATTTATTTTAGATCTCAAAGATAATATAAGTAAAGTTATTGTTGGACAAGATGATCTTATTAATAAAATTTTAATTTCTATTATATCGAATGGACACATTTTACTTGAAGGTGTTCCTGGCTTAGCAAAAACTCTTACCATTAATACTATTGCAAATCTTATCAATGCTGATTTTAAAAGAATTCAATTTACGCCTGATATGTTGCCTGCTGATTTACTTGGAACACTGATATATAATCAAAAAACAGGTGACTTTGTAACAAAAAAAGGTCCAATATTTTCTAACATGATCTTAGCTGATGAGATAAACAGAGCACCATCTAAGGTGCAGAGCGCATTGCTTGAATCCATGCAAGAAAGACAAATTACAATTGGCGAAGAAACATTTAAATTAGATTTACCATTCTTAGTACTAGCAACACAAAATCCTATTGAACAGGAAGGAACTTATCCACTTCCTGAAGCACAAGTAGATAGATTTATGTTAAAAGTCTTGGTTGATTATCCGTCTATAGATGATGAGAAAGAGATTTTGAATAAAGTTGCTAAAACAAATATAGATACAAAATTGAAATCTGTTGTCAATTGTAAAAAAATTCTGGATGCACAATCTCTTGTAAATGAAATTTTTATTTCTCCAAAAATTTTAGACTACATTCTCAATGTTGTATTTGCTACAAGAAATCCTGAAAAATTTAAACTTGCCAACCTTGAAGATCTCATTAGTTTTGGCGCTTCCCCTAGAGCATCTATAAATCTAGTATTAGCAGCTAAAGCGAATGCTTTTATAAGCGGAAGAGGTTATGTGATACCTGAAGATATAAGATATATAGGAAAAGACGTTTTAAGACATAGAATTTTGTTATCTTACGAAGCAGAAGCAGAAGAAATCACATCTGAAGAAGTTATTGATCAATTATTTAAAGAAATTCCTGTACCATAATCTATTTATATGTCTAAAGACATTCTAAAAAAAGTCCGTCAGATTGAGATTAGAACAAAGAATCTTGTCAATGATTTTTTTGGAGGAGATTATCATTCTAATTTTAAAGGACGTGGTATGACTTTTTCTGAAGTAAGGGAATATCAAGCGGGTGATGATATTAGATTTATTGATTGGAACGTTACAGCAAGAACTGGTAAACCATACATTAAAATATTTGAAGAAGAACGTGAATTAACTGTCCTTCTTCTTATTGATGTTAGCAGTTCAGGTGTATTTGGATCTAAAAGTTCTTTAAAAATTGATTTAGGCATTGAAATAGCTTCTGTTCTTGGATTTTCTGCTATTAAAAATAATGATAAAGTGGGACTTGTCCTTTTTAACGATGAGATAGCAAAATATATTCCTCCAAAAAAAGGGAAATCGCATGTTTTAAGACTAATTACTGATCTAGTTAATTATGATTATGATAATAATGAAAATAAGACATCTATAAAAAATGTTCTAGAGTTTGCTAGCAGGGTTTCTAATAGAAAAAGCGTTATTTTCCTCATATCAGATTTTGTGGATGATAATTTTTGGTCAGAACTAAAACATCTTAATTTTAAACACGATTTAATTGGTATTCAGATTTATGATTTCTTTGAAGAAGAATTCCCGAATCTTGGTTTAGTCGAAGTTCACGATTCTGAATCAGGAGAAAAAGTTTGGATTGATACTTCTAGCAAAAAGAATCGAAAAGATTTTTCCAAATATTTCAAAAAAAATTTAAAAGAATTTTCTCAAAAATGTAAAAATATGGGTTTTGATTTAATTCAGATTGGAACTAATCAAGACTATATTAAAACATTAACTCACTTTTTTAAAAAGAGAGCAAAGCGTATATAATAAATGAGATATCCTTATATATTATTTCTAATATTGTTATCTAGTTGCTCAGATATTGATGAAGATATATATTTTGAATACTCTATAGATACAACAAATGTTGAAATTGGCTATCCTTTACATTTAGAAATTGATATAAAAAATTTAGATAACGATTATAAAATACTTGAGCAAGGTTGGGCAGACTCATCGCTATGGATTACTGACTCTTCTATGGTTATTATTAAAAGCTCTAATATTGATTCTTTTGATACTTCCTATAATATTGATTTCGAAATAACTTTTTGGGATACAGGTAGAGCAATAATACCACCTTATTTTATAATGGTTAGTTCAAATGATTCCATTGAATCAAATACATATAATACTGAGTATATTAAAATTAATATTCAATCTGCTCTTTCGAATGATGAATTATCTGATATCAAACCAGATAAGCCTATTAGAAAAATAGATCTTCCTTATAGTTATGAAAGGGTTTCTGCTTTATTGGTTATTATTATTTTACTTTTTTTTGTTGCCTATATATGGAATAGTCGCAACAAAGGTAAAAAGTTTTTGCAAAAAGTTTTTTTCAACTACAATCCAAGAGAAGATGCAATCAAAGCAATCAAAGCAATAAAATCGGATAATTTATCAAATAAAGAATTCTATGAATCTTTATCTAATATTATCAAAAAGTTCATAGAAAATGAATACTATATTATCGCGCACGAGATGACATCAGTTGAATTAAATAATTTTTTTCAAGATAAAAATTTATATGATTTGTTAGATCGCATTGACTCTGTCAAGTTCGCTAATAAAGAATATGCAATATCTCAAAGAAAAAAAGATTTAACATTAGCAAAAAAATTTGTAAGAAAACTAATATAAACCAATTAATTTTCAGCTATGGCAACTACAGCAGATATAAAAAATGGCTCTATATTGCTGCATAAAAATGCTCGCATGAAAGTGGTTGAGTTTCAGCATGTGAAACCCGGTAAAGGCCCTGCATTTGTAAGGACAAAATTAAAAAATATCAAAACTGGAAAAATCATCGATGAAACCTTCAATTCTGGTGTTAAGCTTGAATTTTTAAGAGTTACTTCAAAAAGATTCCAATATTTATATCAAGATACAGATAGTTATATTTTTATGGATAATGATACATTCAATCAAATAGAAGTTTCTCATTCACTAATCGAAGACAATCATTATTATATAAAAGAAGGCGATAATATTGAGATTCTTTTTGATGGAGATGAAATTATTAATATTAATCTGCCTCCAAAAGTAGAATTGAAAGTAGTGGAGACAGATCCTGGTTTAAGAGGGAATACTGCAACAAATGCAACAAAACCGGCAAAAATGGAAACAGGCCTAGAATTGCAAGTACCTCTTTTTATTAATGAAGGAGATATCTTAAAAATTGATACTAAGTCTGGCCATTATTCTGAAAGATTAAAAAGTTAGTTTTATGTGGAAAGACAAATTAAAAGAAGTTATTTATATTTTAGAGAATAGCAATATCAATGAAATTGAAGTTCGTTTTTGGTTTAGTAAGATAAAGGTTACTAAAGATGCTCCAATTGTTAATGCTGATTCTGAATCTTTGCCAGAGCAGCCTATTGCTAAAATAGAAGAATCTTCTTCGAATGAACCCACAAAAACTGAAGAAATTCCAACGCCAACGTCTTCAGATACATTTACTGTCAGATCTCCTATGCCTGGAACATTCTATTCTTGCCCAGATCCGGATTCTAAACCTTTTGTAGAAATTGGAACAAAAGTTAATGAAGGTGATACACTTTGTATTATTGAAGCAATGAAGATAATGAATGAAATTCAATCCGAAAAGAGTGGTACAATTAAAGAAATCATAATTGAAGATGGTAATCCAATAGAATTTGATCAACCTCTTTTTATTATAGATTCCTCTGAATAAATATTTATGTTTAAAAAAATACTTATTGCAAATCGAGGCGAAATCGCTATAAGAATTATTCGTGCATGCAAAGAAATGGGAATTAAAACTGTAGCAGTATATTCAAAGCCAGATGAATTGTCTTTGCATGTTAAGTTTGCTGATGAAGCAATATGTATAGGAGAAGGTCCTCCAATAAAAAGCTATTTAAATATTCCAAGAATTATTGCAGCAGGAGAGATTACTAATGCAGATGCAATTCATCCTGGGTATGGTTTTTTAGCAGAAAATGGTCAATTTAGTCAAATATGTAAGGACAATGATTTTTCTTTTATTGGTCCAGATGGAGATATTATAGATTTAATGGGCAATAAAGTGAATGCAAGAAATGTTGCAAACGAGGCTGAAGTTCCAATTATTCCTGGTAGTAAAATCGCTGTTAGCAATATTGATGAATTAACTGAAATATGCAATAATATTGGCTATCCAATAATGTTGAAAGCTTCTGCGGGAGGAGGGGGTAAAGGCATGCGCGTAGTCGATGAACCATCTATGCTTGAACAATCATTCTCTATTGTAAAATCTGAGGCTGATAAAGCATTTAATAATGCAGATATATATGTGGAAAAATTTGTTAAAGATGCTCGCCATATTGAGATTCAAATTATGGGTGATAAATTCGGAAATTATATTCATTTAGGTGAGCGCGAGTGCTCTATTCAAAGAAGCAATCAAAAGCTAATTGAGGAATCACCATCATCGTTTATAGATGAAAGTTTAAGAAATACACTTGGTCAAAAAGCAATTGATTTAGCAAAATCTGTAAAATATGTTGGTGTCGGTACAGTAGAGTTTTTAGTAGATGATGATAAAAATTATTATTTCATAGAAATGAATACAAGAATTCAAGTAGAACATACTGTCACAGAAATGGTTACAATGCTTGATCTAATTAAAGAGCAAATTAGGCTGCATCATGGTGAAGAGCTCTTGATTAAACAAGATATGATTTCTATAAAAGGACATTCAATAGAATGCAGAATTAATGCAGAAGATCCATTTAATAATTTTATTCCTTCTCCTGGGAAGATTGAATCCCTTCATTTTCCTGGCGGTATCGGAATTCGTATTGATTCTCATGTATATGCAGGATACGATATACCTCCTTTTTATGATTCTATGATTGGAAAATTAATTGTTCATGCTAGTAATAGAAAAAAAGCTATCATTAGAATGAAACGAGCCATAGATGAGACAATAATAGAAGGACCTAATACTACCATACCATTATTGGAGAAAATCCTTTTAAATGATGATTTTATTAATGGTAACTTCAATATAAATTTTTTAGATAAATTCTTGAAAGAAGAACCAAATGATCAAGATTCAGATTTATTAGAAAACGATGAAGAAAACGGAGGGAATAATTGAGTATACCAGATAATTTACTTTATACATCAGAGCATGAGTGGATTAAAATTGATGGAAAAATTGCGACAATAGGAATCACTGATTTTGCCCAAAGCGAACTAGGCGATATAATATTCTTAGAATTTCCAGCCTTAAATTCAGTTTTTAATAAGGGAGAAATTTTTGGTACAATTGAAGCAGTAAAGACAGTTTCTGATCTTTATATGCCTATTGATGGTGAAATTTGTGAAATAAATGATATTTTAAATGACAACCCTGAAAAAGTGAATGAAGATCCATATAAAGATGGCTGGATGGTAAAAATAAAGATTGATAAAAATGTTGATTTGGATGGGTTGCTCAATGCTGAAAAATATAATCAATTAATCACATAACATGTTGCCATATTTAGATGATTTTTCTCGAATTTTGAAAATTGAAAGAAATTATTCTAATAATACAATTAGTTCGTACCTATCTGATTTAAAGTCTTTTAATAATTTTTTGGAAGAGAATGAAATTTCTTTTAAAAAATTAAATAACAAACATACAAAATTATTTTTTAGAAATTTATCAGATAGGAAATTTTCACCAAGAACAATTAAAAGGAAGCTTGCTTCGCTTTCATCTTATTTTAGTTTTTTATTAGATAGAGAAGTGATTAAGGACAATCCATTAAATGGTATTTTTATTCCTAAGATTCCTAAAAGATTACCAGAGATTCTTACGATTAATGAAATAAATAATATCTTTTCAGTATCTGAGAATGGTAAAAATGAAATCTTATCTATTAGAGATAGATGTATATTAGAAATGTTATATTCTTCTGGCTTGAGAGTTACTGAAGTCTGTGATTTAAAATTAAATAATATACAATTTGATTTAGATTTAATACGTTTTTTTGGCAAAGGAGATAAGGAACGAATTATTCCATTGACATATTATGCAAGGAAATGGCTTGATAATTATATTAAAAATTCTAGAAGAATTTTGTCTTCCAAATCAAACAAAAATACAAATCATGTTTTTCTAAGTAATAATGGTCTTCCTTTGACAAGAATGTCTGTTTGGAGACAGGTTAAAAAGTATGTTGATCTAGCGGGTGTAACAAAAAAAATATCCCCTCACAGTTTTAGACATTCTTTTGCTACTCATTTAATTGATGGAGGTGCAAATCTGATCGAAGTTCAAGCGTTATTGGGTCATGCTGATATATCTACAACAGAAATCTATACCCATCTTTCTAGAGAATTTGTAGAAACTGAATACATGAAAGCTTTTGAAAAAGATAGGAATTAACTATTTTAAAATATGGTTACTTTACCTCTAGAATTACAACTTATACTATTGCCATGTATTTTATTTGCATTGACTGTACATGAATATGCTCATGCTAAAGTAGCATATTTATTAGGAGATAATACCGCATATTATCAAAACAGGATGAATTTGAATCCTTTAAATCATCTAGACCCTATTGGATTTTTTGTATTGTATTTTGTTGGTTTTGGTTGGGCTAAACCAGTACCAGTAAATATGGCAAATTTATCGAATCCACGAAAAGATATGATGCTTGTTGCGCTTGCAGGTCCTGCATCTAATATTGTGTTAGCTGTGGGTGGGGCTCTCATTTACAATAACGTTTTTATAAGTGATCAATTTGCGCAAGGTTTATATTTTTTCATTTATATAAATGTTTTGTTGGCAATGTTTAATATGATCCCGATTGCTCCATTAGATGGTTCAAGAATCTTACCTTTGTTTATAAGAGATCCTAGAACTTTATATCAAATAGAGTATTATGGCCCAAGAATTTTATTAGGTTTAATCTTTATTCAACTAATTACAAATATTCCAATAATTTGGTCTATTATTGGATTCCCTGTTGAACTTATTTTATCTCTATTGATTGGTTAGTTTTGGATAAAGTATTTGCTATATCTGGTCCAACTTCATCTGGTAAAACTAATCTTGCAATCAAATTAGCACAGAATATAGATGGAGAAGTGATTGGAGTTGATTCAAGACAAATATATAAATCAATTCCAATTGGTACAGCACAACCATCAAAAAAAGAGCTAGATGCTATTCCTCATCATCTAATCGGAATTAAAGATTTAAATGAACCAATATCAGCAGGAGAATATGCAAAGCTTGTTGATGAGAAAATTTATGAAATAATTGATAGAAAAAAGGTTCCTATTTTATGTGGAGGAACTGGCTTGTACTTTAAAGCATTATTTGAAGGTATTTTTTCCGAGAGTAAGACTGATCTAGATGTTCGTAAAAGATTAGAAAAAGAATATGATATTGATAAGGAAGTTTTATATAAAAAATTAGAATCTATTGATCCTAATTATGCTTTAAAAGTTCACATTAATAATAAAAAAAGATTAATTAGAGCATTAGAATTATATGAGACTACAGGAAAAAATATGTCAGATAATTTTTCATCAGAAAATGAAAAAAGTGATTTTCATGATAGATTTTTTACAGTTTATTTAAAAATGTCGCGACCAATTCTTCAAAAAAGAATAGTCAAAAGAACAAATTATATGTTAGAAAATGGATTGATAGAAGAGGTAAAAAATATCATTGATAAAGGTTATGATGTTAGTCAATTGGACTATATTGGTTTTGATGAAATTGCTTCATATTTAATTGCAAATATGAGCTTGCAAGAAGCTTGTGAAAAAATTATTATCAGAACAAGACAGTATGCTAAAAGACAGTTAAAATGGTTTGATGCACAAGAATTTAATATAGTGATTGATGCTGACAATATTAATTCTGATGATATGGTTGACAAAATAACTCAAATCTGCTAACTTGCGCAAAAATTGGAGGATTAAATCATGCTGAAAAGCAAACATCTTATTGGTTTAGAAAACTTTCCAATTTCTGATTTGAATAAAATCATCGACACTTCATTTAAGTTTAAAGAAATTCTCAATACTCCTGAGAGAAAAATTGGTTTGCTTAAAGATAAAACTCTTGTAAATATGTTTTTCGAAAATTCTACTAGAACAAAGATTAGTTTTACATTAGCAGAAAAAAGATTAGGTGCAGATAGCATTAATTTTTCAGCATCTACAAGCAGCGTTAAAAAAGGTGAAACTTTAAAAGATACAGTTCAAAATATTGAGTCAATGCAGATTGATGGTGCGATTATACGTCATTCTCATCCAGGGTCTGCACTTAAATTAACTGAGTACATTGATGGTTCTGTTATTAATGCTGGAGATGGATCTCATGAGCATCCTACTCAAGCAATATTAGATATGGTTACTTTAAAAGAAAAATTTGGAAAAATTAAAAATCTTAAGATTGGAATTATTGGAGACATATTAAACAGTAGAGTAGCAAGGAGCAATATATTCGGTTTAAGGAAGTTAGGCGCTGAAGTTGTAGTTTGTGGTCCTAGTACATTACTTCCAAATGATGTTTCAAGGCTAGGAGTTAATGTGACAAATAATGTGGATGAAGTTTTAAACTGGTGTGACGCTGTTATTGCGTTACGTATACAGCTAGAAAGAATGCATTTAGGTAGAATTCCTTCAAAGAGAGAATACCATAATTTTTTTGGATTGACTTATGAAAGAATTAATAAATTGAAAAAAGATATTACTATTATGCACCCAGGTCCAATGAATAGAGGAGTAGAGATTGACAGTAAAATCGCTGATTCTGAAAATGCTGTTATTTTGGATCAGGTTTTAAATGGTGTAGCATCAAGAATGGCAATTCTCTACTTATTATTAGGAGATAAATCAAGTCAAATATGATTAATAAGAAACAGCCAAAAAAAGTATTATTAAAAAGAGGTAGGATTATTGATCCTTTCTCTAAAAAAACATTTATTGGAGATATTCTAATAGAGAATGGAAAAATTGCTTCTATCAAGAAAAATATATCTTCTAAGGATAAAAATATATTTAGAATCGATTGTAAAGGTTTGGTAGTAACTCATGGTTTCTGTGATATTCATGTGCATTTTAGAGAACCTGGAAGAGAAGACAAAGAAACGCTTGAATCTGGATCTATAGCTGCACTGGCAGGTGGTTTTACTCAAGTGTGTACAATGCCTAATACTAATCCTCCTATTGATTCTCCAGAACATGTTTATTATATAAAAAGTAAGAGTAATACTCTTCCAATAGATATCTTTCCTATTGGCGCTGTATCTTTAGGTCAAAAAGGAGAAGAATTAACTGAAATGCTTATAATGAAAGATAATGGTGCTATTGCTTTTAGCGATGATGGAATTCCTATTCAAAATGCACAGTTTATGGCATTAGCATTGAAATATTCAAAAATGACGAACCTTCCTATTATTAATCATGCAGAGGATATCTATTTAAGAAATGAAGGAGTAATGAATGCAGGTCCAAATTCAAACAATTTAGGCCTTAAAGGCAACCCAAGTTTAGCAGAATCAATCATGGTTTATCGAGATCTTGCACTGGCCTCATCCTTGGGTGCTCGATTACATATTCCACATATTTCAACGAAAGATTCTGTTGGGCTAGTTAAATTATTTAAGTCAAAGAATAAACTAATTACTGCAGAGGTTTCTCCTCACCATTTATATTTTTGCGATGATGATATTGTCGATTTTAACACAAACCTAAAAGTTGGACCTCCAATTAGATCTAAATCTGATAGAAAAAAATTAATTGAAGGTATTAAGAGCGGTATTATTGATTGTATTGCTACTGATCACGCTCCTCATACAATTGAGGATAAAGAAACGACTTTCAATGATGCCGAATTTGGTATGATTGGTTTAGAAAGTTGTTTTGGAGTAGTAAATAAGGTTTTAGTTAAAGATAACGGAATGAGTCTTAAATCATTAATTGAAAAATTAACTGTTAATCCTAGAAAGATTATGAATATCAATAGAGATTTGTTTGCAGTAGGTGAAAAGGCCCAAATTACTATTTTTGACCCAAATGAGAAGTGGAAATTTTCAGAAAAAAATATTTATTCTAAATCATCCAATTCACCTTTTATTGGACATGATTTAGTTGGTAAAGTTAAATATGTGTTCTCAAAAGACTCATTTTTCACTTTATAAATTTACTAATCATTGTTATTGACTAATCAAGTCACATCAATTAAGTTTCTTCGTTTTAAAAGTTTATGAAAACAAAGACAATATCAGTTAAAGAAATAGACCACAGATGGTGGTTGCTTGATGCCGACAACCAGGTATTAGGGAGATTTGCATCTAAAGTAGCTCAAATATTGAGAGGTAAACATAGACCTAACTTTGCACCAAACTTATATATGGGAGATGCTGTTGTTATTATTAATTCTGATAAAATTAGATTAACAGGGAATAAAGCTGATTCTAAGAAGTATTTCAAACATTCAGGTTATCCTGGTGGGGCAAAAATGATTAATTATAGCGATTTAATGAAAAACAGCTCTGATAAAGTAATTATCAATGCTGTTAAGGGTATGTTACCAAAGAATAAATTAGGTAGAGAAATTATAGGTCATCTTAGAGTTTACAAAGGTGAAGTTCATAATCATGAAGCTCAAAATCCTGTTAAATGGAGTGACGCATAGTGAAAAAAGAATCTTTTACCGCCATTGGACGAAGAAAAAACTCAACAGCAAGAGTATATTTGTCACATGGGTCGGGAAAATTTGTTATAAATAAAAAATCTGATATTAATTCATATCTCAAAAGAGAATCCTTGGTAATTCATGCCATGAAACCACTCGATGTTTTGAATCTTAAAAATAAATATGATTTAACAATTAATGTTTCAGGAGGCGGATTAACTGGTCAGGCTGGAGCAATTCAGTTAGGTGTTGCAAGAGCGCTATTAAGCTCTAATGAAGAATTCAGATCTCAGTTAAAATCTCATGGTTTATTGACAAGAGATTCTAGAGAGGTTGAAAGAAAGAAATATGGTCAACCTGGAGCAAGAAAGAAATTCCAATTTTCAAAGAGATAATATATTATGATCAATATTACAAAAGATGAATTGTTAAAATCCGGTGCTCATTTTGGGCATGTGACAAGTAAGACTGATCCTAATTTTAGAGATTATGTTGTTTCTCAAAAGAATGGTATTGATATTATTAATCTCGATGATACAATAGATCGTTTAAACAAAGCTTTATCTTTTATTAAATCTACTGTAGATAGAAATGGGGAAGTTTTATTTGTAGGAACCAAAAAACATGCAAAAGACGTGATACAGCAGGAAGCAGATAGGTGCGGCATGTTTTATGTTGTTGAAAGATGGTTAGGCGGTACGCTAACAAATTTTTCTACCATTAAAAAAAGCATTAAAAGACTACAGTCATTGGAGAAAGAAGGATCTTCTGTTTATGAAGATTTAACAAAAAAAGAATTATTAATGTTAAATCGTGAAAAAATTAAATTATCTGATCAGCATCGAGGGATTAAAGATATGAAAAGATTACCCGATGTAATTGTTGTTGTAGATGGGAAAACTGAGTCTATTGCTATTGAAGAAGCAAAAAAATTAGAAATTCCTATTGTTTGTATTGTTGATTCTAATACAAATCCCTTAGTGTGTGATTATCCTGTACCAGCTAATGATGATTCAATTAGAACAATCCAATTACTAATTACAGAGATTTCAAATGTGATTGTTAGCGCAAATGATGCTAAATCCAAAAAAGACGATTCTAAGAAAAAAGAGGGATAATATTTAATGAGTGTTGATGCAAAACTGGTAAAAGATTTAAGAGAAAGAACTGGTGCTGGCATGATGGACTGTAAAGAAGCATTGACAGAATCTAATGGAGATTTAGATTTAGCAATTGAAGCTCTTAGGAAGTCTGGCATAGCAAAGGCAGAGAAAAAATCTGTAAGAGATGCAAAAGAGGGATTAATTGTATCTTATATCCATCATGGTAATAAGCTAGGTGTATTGCTTGATATTGGATGTGAAACTGATTTTGTTGCTAAAACTGAAGGATTTCAGGATTTAGCAAATAATATTGCTATGCAAATTGCTGCAACAAATCCTATGGCTATCAGTGAAGATGATATGCCGTCTGATGTTGTAGAAAAAGAGAGAGAAATCTATATAGATCAAGCTAAATCTTCTGGAAAACCTGAGGATGTTGTAGAAAAAATAGTTGATGGAAAAGTGAAAAAATTTGTTGAAGAAAATTGTCTTTTAAATCAATCTTTCGTTAAAGATCCTGATGTTAAAATTAGCCAACTTGTTCAAGAAGCTATTGCTACTCTAGGAGAGAATATCACTATAAATCGTTTTGTTCGCTTTGCTCTTGGAGAAAAAAGTTAATAATTTCTCTAATACTTAATTATGTTAAATCAAAACCTCGATCTTGCTAGAAATAAAATGGAGCAAACATTATCATTTGTTGATAGTGAATTGTCAAAAATTAGAACAGGAAGAGCAAATCCAGACATGTTCAATAAAATTTCAATAAACTATTATGACAATGAAACTCCTCTCAACCAAGTTGCAAATATTTCTTTATTAGATGGAGTTACAATTAGCATCCAACCATTTGATAAAACATTTATTGATGATATAGAAAAAGCAATTATTGAATCAGATTTAGGCTTAAATCCTTCAAACAATGGTAATTCAATAGTTATATCATTTCCTCCTTTATCAACAGAAAGAAGAGAAGAGTTAGTAAAATTTGCTTCACAGATTGTAGAAGAAGGTAGGGTTTCAGTAAGAAATATTCGAAGAGATACTATTCAGTCTGTTAAAAAAATTGAGAAAGAAGAAAAAATTCCTGAAGATGATATGAAAAGATTTTCAGATGATATTCAAAGTCTTACAGATGATTTTATTGGAAAATTAAATCTTAGCCAAAGTTCTAAAGAAAAAGAAATACTAGAAATCTGATTTCCATTTTATATCTTCCACATCTTTTCTTATTAGCTTGTATCCCCAATGTTGAAGTCCTTGTCTAATAACAGGACTAACATTTATATCATCAAAATCGCTATTATTTCCAATGATATTGCTAATCAATCTTAGTTTCCATCTCCCCTTGGGGCCAGCAAAATTAATCCATCTTTTAATTTGTCTTTTGTCATCTTCTGTTCTTCTTCCATTATAGAAATGACAATACCATTGAACCCATCCATATGGATCAATTGGATTAATCCATCCTTTAGACTCCCAATACTCTAGGCCCATTCCACTATGAACTTTGTATTGATTAATACTTACATTTTCTTTGTGGTTAATAAGATAATTGCTTGGAATTTCCTTCCACCACTTACTTGGCAAATCTAAATGTGCTTCAGAGTATTTCTTTTTTGTAACATTTGAATAAATTGATCTCCAATAAGATCCTCCAAAACTTCCTAGTGCAAAAATTTGTATAGGAGTGAGATTTGGTTTAAAATCAGGAAAATCAGCAAATTGGATAGTATGATTTTTTATTATTGACACTTAGACCAACCACAATCTTTACAAACAAGACAACCGCCTTCATTTACAACACCGTGGCTATTGCATTCAATACATTCCATTCCCTGCTTGTTTTCTTCTATGTGATTAGTTTCTTCTTCGTTCTTAGCAATTTCAAACTTTGCTTTTTCTTCTACTGGAGAAGTATCATCTCCATGTATGAAATTTTCTAATGCTCTTCCAATAGCATCTGGAGTAGATAAGATTAATTGACCATCTTCCCAAGTTGGATTAGGGCCACTGATTCCTTTTAATTGATTAATAATGCTGTCGGGATTTATCCCTGATCTCAATGATAGTGATATCAATCTACTAATTGCTTCGGTCTGTGCAGCAACAGTACCACCGGCTTTTCCAATTGTAGTAAATACTTCACATAAACCATCTTCATCTGTATTAACCGTAATATAAAGAGTTCCATCGCCAGTTCTCATTCTTCTTGTCTGCCCCTCAGTGATTGAAGGTCTATTTCTTGCAGTTTTGACAATTGAATCTTCTTCCGATGCAGCTGACTGTGTATTTTCTTTAGATTTTTCATCAGTAACTAATATGCCTTCTCTGGAACCTTCTCTATAAACAGTTATTCCTTTTAAATTTGCTTTATAAGCAGTCATATATATATCAGCAACAGTTTCAACGGTTGTTTCTTCAGCAAGATTTACAGTGGAAGAAATAGAGCTGTCTATATATTTTTGGACTGCGCCTTGCATTTTAACTCTGAAGTATGGATCAACATTGTGTGCAGTAACAACATATTCAGGTAGATTCTCATCTCCACCAAACATTTCTCTTATGACTGGGTGATATACTTTGTATTCATCAAATTCTTTTCCTAGGCTATCATTTTTCTTTACTTTTCTTTTGTAGGATGTTGCAAAAATTGGTTCAACACCAGAAGTTACACTTGCAACAATAGCACCACTTCCAGTGGGAGCAACTGTGGTAAGCGTAGAATTTCTAATTCCATCATTTTTGATTTTTTCTTGTAATTCTTTCGGTAAATCTTTTACAAAATTACTCTTTGAATATCCGCTCCATTTAAAATTAGGGAAATGTCCTTTTTCATTAGAAAGCTCTGCGCTTGTTTCATAAGCAGTATCACGATGCACTTTCATTACTTCTTCAATTGTATTAAGAGCTTCATCAGAGTCATATTTAATACCCATCTTAAGCAACATGTCTCCTAATCCAAGAATACCAAGACCTACACGTCTATCATTCATTGCATTTTGTTTTTGATCTTCTAATGCATGTCTATCCATATTATAATCAATAACATTATCTAAAAATCTTGTTGCAGTTGCAGTGCATTCTTTAAAGTCTTCAAAGTCAAAATTTCCATCTTTGTCTACAAATCTTTCAAGATTTAATGCTCCTAAATTGCAACAGCCACCATCAGGTAGAGGTTGTTCCGCACAAGGGTTTGTAGATACAAGTGGGCTACAGTATTCTGCATTATGGTATTTTTTCATGGTATCCCAAAATAAAAGCCCAGGTTCTGCACTGGCATGAGCATGTTTAATAATTTTCATCCATAATTCTTTAGCATTAACAGTTTCATATACTTGTCCATTAAATTTCAACTCAAATTGACTATCCTTTTCAACTGCTTTCATAAATTCATCTGTTAATAAAACAGAGATATTAGAATATTTAACCATATCTATATCTCCAGTCTTTATTTCAATAAATTTTACAATATCTGGATGATCAACTCGTAAGGTTTGCATATTTGCACCGCGTCTACCATGTTGGGCAATAGTGTTTGTGTTTTCACTAAGTAAATTCATAAAGCCAACCGGACCGCAAGAATTGCCCCCAGTTCCAACTATTTGATCTCCAGAAGGTCTTAAAATTGATAAATCATGTCCACATCCACCACCAAATTTATATGTCATTGCTTCTTGAATAACACAATCATAGATAGATTTAATTGAATCAGTTTTTATTCCTACCACATAACAATTGTTAAGTGTAGTTGTGATATCATTTCTGCCTGCACCATGCATAATTCTTCCACCAGGCACAAATTTAAAATTGAGTAATATATCAAAGAATTTTTCTTCCCATTCTTGTTGCAGTTCTTTTGTTTTTTCAACACTTGCTAACGCATTTGCTTGACGTTTCCATAAATCCCATGGATGTTTTTCCCATGGAGCAAGATATTTTTGTTGAAGTACGTTTTTTCCTAGTTCATCATCTTTGTGATAATAATTATCTATCTTGAATTCCTTAGGACATTCTTCTTTTTTCTTACTATCAGATTCTGTGACATCATAATCAAGAATTTGATTTTTTATATCAGGATCAATTGATGGATTCTTTTCATTTTCTCTTGGAAAATTTATTTCAATTGCTTCTGCCATTTTAAAGTCTCTTATCCCTCTAATTAAACGTTATTATATTTATTGATTAATTTCGATTAAGCAATAAAAGTCCTATATAGACTAGTGTCAAACAAATACGGTACACTTTCGAAAAGTATAACCTGGTTGGCTGGCTATAAGTTATCTAAATATCTATATTCTAGTCAATACTAAAAATTATTTTTTTGAATTTTTTTTATAAATTCAATGAAAATCAAAATGAGTAAGAATAATTTAGATAATATTCCAAATTGGCTATTAGAGCAGCTTCCATATAATCATTCTTGGATTGATGTTGGAGGAAAAAATATGCATGTTATGGAAAAAGGTAGAGGTAAACCCATTGTTTTTGTTCATGGTAATCCTATGTGGGGGTATTTGTATAAAAAAGTTTTAGATGGATTAGATAGCAATCAATTCAGATTTATTGTTCCTGATTTAATTGGTTTTGGATTTTCTGATAAAGCAAAATTGAATGAACATTCTTTAGAATCTCATAGTGAATGGATGGCAAACTTCTTCTCAACAATCAAAGAAGAAAAAATTGGAATGGTTGTGCATGATTGGGGTGGAATGATTGGTATTGCAGGTGCAATGAAGGCTGGGAAAAAAATTGATGGTTTGATTGTTATGAACACTGCTATAACTGCGCCAAAAGATGGCTTTAAGCCCACTTGGTTTCACAGTTTATCGCAAATCCCTGTCATCAGTGATTTTTTATTCAGATTATTAAATTTCCCTCTGTCATCATTACATAGATTTGCTAATGTTCCGGGATCTTTTTCAAAAAATGTGATGAAAGCATATAAATATCCTTTAAGAAAATTAAAAGATAATTGTGGTCCTTTGGCTCTTGCGCGTATGGTACCTAACAATATGAATCATCCTAGCGTTCCACTTGAGAAAGAAATTGAAGAATTCTTACAAGAATATAATGGTCCAGCCCAAATTGTTTGGGGCATGAATGACCCTGTAATGTGGAAACTAAGAAGACGTACATCTAGATTGCTTCCGCAAGCAAAAGTAATCAAGACAGAAGCAGGTCATTTTGTACAAGAAGAAACACCTGAAAAAGTTATAGACTCTATCAAAGAAATCTTTAAATTACACTCTGATACTAAAAAAATATGACAGGTCAAGTACTGCGAAATAACTTCGATTTAAACGATAAGTATACCTTAATCGATGGTAAGGTTGTTTTATCTGGAATTCAAGCATTAGTGCGTCTATTGCTAGATCAACATCGTGCAGATTTAATAGCAGGCTTAAATACTGCAACACTCGTTTCTGGGTATAGAGGATCTCCGGTTGGTGTACTAGATTTAAATCTAGTAAAAAACAAAAAAATTCTTGATGAACACAATGTCAAATTTATTCCTGGCGTGAATGAAGATTTAGGTGCAACCATGATTTATGGTAGTCAAATGGCTAATATGATTTCCAAAGTGAAATATGATGGTGTGCTTGGAATGTGGTATGGTAAAGCACCTGGCGTAGATAGATCTGGTGATATTTTTAGGCATGCAAATTTTCTAGGAGTGGATAAAACTGGAGGTGTATTATGTGTTGCAGGAGATGATCCTTCTTGTAAATCTTCTACACTACCTTCTCAATCTGAACCAGCATTATTTGATGCAATGATGCCAATTTTTTATCCTGGAAATGTTCAAGAAATCCTTGATCTAGGTTTATATGCATACGGAATGTCAAGATTTACTGGGCTTTGGTCTGGTTTTAAAATTGTTACAGATATTGCAGATGCATTTGGTAGCGCATTTGTTCATCCCGATAGAGTTTCCATTACAATACCAGATTTTTCTGTAAATGGAAAACCATGGTCACACACTCAAAATGCAAAATTAGTTGGACATCATAGTTTACCTACAGAAAAAGAAATTCATACAGGTAGAATCAAAGCTGCAGTGCAATTTGCTGCTGCAAATAACATTAATAAAATACCTATTTGTTCTGATAATGATACTGTAGGCATTGTAACAGCTGGGAAAACATATTATGATATTATGGAAGCTTTTGATTCATTGGGATGGACACATGAATATTTAAATAAAATCGGCATTCGCGTATTAAAACTAGGACTAACCTATCCTCTTGAACCTGTTATGATTGATAAATTTTCTGAAGGCTTAAGTGAATTGTTTGTTATTGAAGAAAAACGCTCATTTATTGAAATGCAATTAAAAGAACAGATGTATAATAAGACGCAGAAACCAATTATTGTGGGTAAGCTTGATGAAAATGGCAATGATCTAATACCTGGATATGGTGAATTAACAGCAGATATTATTGCTAGAATTCTATTTACAAGATATAAAGAAAGACTAAATATTAGACATTCAAATGATAAGATTACTATTCTAGATGAAATAGATAATAGAGTTTATGCACAATCTTTCTCCGGTCGAACAATGTATTTTTGTTCTGGATGTCCTCATAATACCTCAACAGTGAAATTGCCCGAAGGGGACAGTGCTTTTGGAGGAATTGGATGTCATTTAATGGCAATGTTTGTTGATGATGGTCACGCATTTGGAACTACTCATATGGGAGGAGAAGGAGCACAATGGGTTGGAATGGAACCCTTCATTGAAAAAGAACATATGTTCCAAAATGTTGGTGATGGAACTTTCTTTCATTCCGGATCACTGGCATTGCGACAAGCTCTTGCATCTGACTCTCATGTTACATATAAAATATTGTATAATCGTGCTGTTGCAATGACAGGAGCACAAGATCCAGATGGGGGTTTAGATTTACCTGAACTCACAAAATATCTTAAATCTCAAGGAGTAAAAAAGACAATTATTACAACAGATGACACAGGCGCATATGATTCAATTGAGAAATCTAGATGGGATAAAGATATAGAGATATTACACAGGGATGATATTGTTAATGCGCAGAAAAAATTGAAATCGGTTAAAGGTGTTACTGTGTTAATTCATGATCAGAGCTGTGCTGCAAACTTGCGTAGATTAAGAAAAAGAGGACAGGCTCCTGATCCAAAAGAAAGAATATTTATCAATGAAGCTGTGTGCGAAGGGTGTGGAGATTGCGGTGTAAAATCAAACTGTTTAAGTGTGCAGCCTGTTAAAACGGAATTTGGAAGAAAAACACAAATTGACCAACCTTCTTGTAATAAAGATTATTCATGTGTAGAAGGAAATTGTCCTTCGTTTATCAAAGTAATTCCTTCTGATAAAGACGATAAAAGAAAATTACCAGATATAGGTTTTGAACCATCTAAATTACCAGAACCTAAAAAAATTAATGATGATAGCTCTAATATTTTTATGTTAGGAATCGGTGGTACTGGAGTAGTAACTGTGAATCAAATTGTTGCTACAGCTGCGTTTTTAGAAAACAAAAAAGTAGTTGCATTAGATCAAACTGGATTAAGTCAAAAAGGAGGTTCTGTAGTATCTCACCTCAAGATTATAAAAGATAAAGATAAAGAGTGTTCAAGCAGAGTGGGAAATGGAGAATCAGATGCTTATTTAGTGTTTGATCTTTTAACAGGGACCAATCCTGTCAATTTAGCTAAACTAAATAAGAACCGTTCTACATCTATTATATCTACTTCTGAAATACCAACTGGTGATATGGTTCGATCTACAGAAAATGAATATCCTGAATCATCTCATTTAATCAATCTGGTGAAAGGATTTTCTAATAAAAATGTGCTTTTAAATGCAACCGAATTATCCGAACACTTTTTTGATAGCAATATGCAAGCAAACTTTATTGTAATCGGTGCAGCATATCAATCAGGCGCTATTTCTTTAAATGCAGATTCTATATTAGAAGCAATAAAAATTAATGGAGTTGCTGTTCAACGAAATCAAGATGCTTTTAATATCGGAAGAAAAATTGTTTCAGATCCAAAATGGACAGCATCATTAGACTTATATCGTTCTGGTAATATTGATGTAAAGCCAGAATTAGATAATATTTCAAAGACTATTATTAAAAAAATTAGTAAACCAGATGATGAATTAAAGAGAATTCTAGAATTTCGTGTACCAGAACTCATTGCCTATCAAGATGAAGCATATGCAAAAGAATATATTAGTTTTGTGAAAAAAATACATCATGCTGAAAAATCTAAACACTCACCATCATTATTAACTCAAAATGTAGCAAAGTATTTGTATAAGCTAATGGCAATCAAAGATGAATATGAAGTGGCTCGCTTATCATTAAAAGCTGAACTTGATAGTGCATTAAGCCAAGAATTTGGCAAATCAGCAAAGATTTATTATATGTTGCACCCTCCTTTTTTGAAAGGCTTACAAAATATTCCAATATTAAATAAAATTCCTGGTGTAAAGAGCAAACTTACTCTTCCAAGATGGTTCAAATATGGATATATGATATTAGGAAAGATGAAATTTTTAAGAGGAACAAGATTTGATTTTATGGCTTGGTTTAGTTGGGATGTACGTCAATCTGATAAAGAGATCCTCAATCATTACAAAACCACATTAACAGGTAATCTTGATAAAGTTTCGAATGGTGGATATGCTGATTTAGTAAAATTTTCTGAACTGCCTGATTTAATTAGAGGTTATGAAGAAGTAAGGCTTGCTACAGTTGACACGTATTACGAAGAAGCTAATAAATTATTTAAATCTTAAGCATATATTACCCTTAACAATTTTATTTGTATTATCTATAATACCTTTTAAATTATTTTCTAATTTAGCCTATGAAAAAAATAATAACTTTCTTATCGTTTTTTGCCGTTTTGATTGCTCAACACAATCATGATCATAATCATACTGAATGGATTAGATGTGCTGCTGACGAGTTAGAGCAAGAATTACAAATTACCAATCCTGAATTTATTGCTGAGAGAGATATGTATGTTGAAAAAGCACAAAGATTGCTTAGAGAAAATCCTCAATGGCGTACAAATCAAGCTAGCATGAATACTATTTATATTCCTGTTGTTTTTCATGTTCTTTATCAAGTTTCATCAGACAATTTAAACAAACAGCAAATTGGATATAATTTTGAACAAATTAATTTAGATTTTAAAGGCATCAATCCTGATGGGGACGAAATTCCATCTTCTCCAAATCCAAGTGATGCACCAAATGATCCAGGCATTGATTATAGCTTCCAAGGGGTGAGAGGCCAACATCAAATTGAATTTGTTGGTGCGCAAGGAGAAAAAAATGGTGCAAATCTTGTAGAAGGTGTATCCATTCTTCGTTATCAGATTAATCAATCTAGTGTGGGAGGAGTAAGTGAAGCAAGCAGTCTTGCTAGCAGTACTACTCCTGACCAAAGTTCATGGCCTGGAGGTTCAGGTGGATACAAGAGCGGTTATTTAAATATCTATATCGCTCCTTTGACTGGAGGATTATTAGGGCAAGCATATTTAGGATATCCTGAATCAGTAACTTTAACCGAATCTATTGGATCAGTCGAAAATCCTGGAACAGTAAACAACTATGACAGTGGAAGAACTTTAACTCATGAGTTAGGACACAATTTTACTTTTAATCATACTTTTAATGGTAGCACTTGCGGTACTCAGTATTGGTCTGATATTCCACCGCAAACAGTCAATAATAGAACTGCAAATATTTATGAATGGCCAACTGGTAGTGGAAATTTCTATGGTAGACAAGCAGAAAATAGCTGTATTAGCTCAAGCGGAAAAGGTGACCAGTTCATGAACTACATGGATTATTCTTATGATGATCAAATGCGTATGTTCTCCGAAGAACAAGCATTAGAAGGTTATGCATGGGCTAACGGTTGGAATTGGGCACAGGTTGTAAGCGGGGTTAATACTGTTTTAACATCAACTGTTTCTTATGCAACTTCAAATGATGGATTTAGCGTTGATGTTGCTTTTGGCGAATCTGTTAGTGGATTTACACAAGATGATTTAGTTCTTAGTAATGCAGTTGTTACAAGCTTTAATGGTGGAGACGGTACCAATTTCTCTTTTGATGTTGAAGCAATCGTAGATGGTGAAGTTAAAGTTTCAATTGCAGAAGGAAGTGTTACAGGAAACACATCTGGAGATCAAAACTTTGCTTCAAATGAAATTGTGGTGATTGTAGATAGAGTAAGTCCTACAGTTGGTAATTTAAGTATCGCAAATATTCAAGATACTCAATATATCACAAAGAATCCTAGCCTTGAACTTGAATTAAGTGATTTTTATGATGCAACGAGTGGTATGTCTCTTTATTTTGTTTCTGTTGGTTTATCTCCAGGAGCAGCAGATGTTTTACCTGTTACTCCGTATTCAGCAGATCAAAGTGGAACTACACAAATTAATCTTAATTCTTTAGGGCTTAGCGATTATCAACAATATTATGTTACAGTGTATGGTCAAGATTTAGTTGGATTAAACTCTGATACGGTCTTTCAATCATTTTATTATTTTGGATCATTATTAGGTGACAGTGATGGTGATTGGGATGTTGATTTTGATGATTATAGTGCATTTATTGCTGCGTGGCCTTATATCGATATCGCTCCAATCACTGGAAGTGCGCCTTACTATTTCCCAAATTTTGATGGAGTTGCTGATGCGCAAGATTTAACTATGTTTGAGACTATGTGGCAGTGGTCCTTAGAAGAAAATGGATTACAAGTTCCAAATTACGCAGTATCAGGACAAAGTCCTTTCTTACGTGTGCTTAATAATCAGTTGGTAGTAAAATTTCCAGAAGGAACAAAATCTGGACAAGTTTATTTTGATTATAGCCCTGACAACTATAACATTAATTTATTAACTACATCTACAACTGGAAGATTAATTTTAAACAATAATGAGAGCGGTGTAATACATGTTGAATTTGGAGATTATGGTGATGCAAATACTGCTCTTCCACTTCCAGAATTGCATTTTAGCTTTCAAAATTTAACAGATACTTATGAATTTTTAAGAATTAGTTATTCTGGTGCCGATGGTAACAACCAATCTGTATCAGAGGGGTATAATTTAATGCAAACTGCTCCATCAACATATCGTTTGGCGCAAAGCTATCCAAATCCATTTAGTACTTCTACTACAATTGAATTTGATATGCCTGTCACAGAAAAAATCAAGATGGTTATATTAGATATTCGTGGAAGAGTGGTAAGAAACCTAATCAACAATGAAGAACGATTCGGTTATCAAGCAATTGAATGGGATGGAAAAAATGACGATGGAGATGATTCAAGTAGTGGGGTATATTTCTATCAAATTCGTTCTAGCAACTTCAATGCCGTAGGCAAGTTGTTATATTTGAAATAAACCCTATTTTTATGCTATCAAAAGCTCCTACATTAGAGGATATTAAACACGCACAATCTCTAACAGAATCTATTGTTAGAAAGACTCCTATCTTAACCTCAGAATACTTTAATGAATTATTAGGAATGGAGTTATTTTTCAAGTGTGAAAATTTTCAAAAAACTGGTTCTTTTAAGATTAGAGGTGCTACAAATGCAGTGTTTTCTTTAACAGAAGAAGAAAAAAAACAAGGAGTTGCCTGTCAATCTTCTGGTAATCATGGTGGAGCCATTGCATGTGCAGCAGATTTAAAAGGCGTTCATGCAGATATTGTCATGGCAAAGAGTGTGTCAAAAGCTAAAATTCATAATGTGAAGACTTACAATGGCAATATGATATTTTGTGATCATATGAGTGAGCGAGATGATTTATTTAAAAAAGTATTAAAGAAGTATAATCGAATTTCTATTCATCCATATGATAATTATTCTGTTATCGCTGGACAGGGCACTATAGGACTTGAAATTTGCGAACAATTAGATAATTTTGACTCTGTAGTAGTGCCTATAGGCGGCGGCGGTCTTATTAGCGGTATTTCTATCGCTTTAAAGGGATTGGGACACAATGCAAAGATTATTGGCGCAGAACCAAAGAACGTAGATGATACATATCAAATGTATTCTGCAAACAAACGCATTGAAATGAAGCATCGAGAATCTGTTGCTGATGGACTAATGGCGATTGTAGGGGAGTATACACTTCCAATTATTCAAAAAAATGTAGATGATATCGTTTTAGCTACAGAAGAAGAGATTATCGATGCAACAAAAGAGATGTGGGAAAGAATGAAAATCATTGTTGAACCTTCTTGCGCATTAACTTTGGCAACTATCATTGCAAATAAAGAAAAATTTCAAGGTCAAAAAGTCGTTCTTATTATCACAGGAGGCAATGTTGATTTAGTTGACTTGCCCTGGCAAAAAGTCGGAAAAGATTAGAATAAAAAAAAGCCCTCAAAAAATGAGGGCTTTTTTTTATATAGATTGTCTACAATTAAAAATCGTATCCAAGCTTCACTGAAGCCCATCTACCCATAATCGCACCTTGGAATGCTTCACGGTGTACTTGGTCAGTGACGTTATCAATTGTTAGACCAACTTTTAGTCCGTCAACAGTTGGAACGTCCCAACTTGCATTTACACCTAGAGTGTAGAAGGATTCAACTTTACCATAATATACAGATCCATCCATTATGTATGAATCTTGCCAGCGTAGTTGAAGACCATATCCATGGCCGTCACCTTTATACTGCATTCCGCCAGCTAACTTATGTTGTGGAGTGTTCATGTGTAGTGTATCACGGTCATTTACTCCTTCAGCGTGAATTTCATCTTTATTCAAGTATGAATATGCACTCCAGAAAGACCAATCTGAACTAGGATACCAATTCATTGAAACATCCATACCGCTAAGTCTGAATGGTTCAGGAACTGTTCTGTATCCAAAGATTATTTCACCACCATAGTTGTGGTGATTTGGTGATATACCACCCACTGGAATTCCACCGATTTGACCTGCAATAATTCCTGCAAGATCATCAGCACCGATTCCATTACCATTTCCACCAGCTGCAGCACTATCTAATAGGTTAACAAACCCAGTTAGATTAGCATTGCCATACATTGCAGTCATAAGTTTTGCAACATAGTCTGCACCGTCAGCTGCCATAATGACATTATGAGTTGTATTGCTTAAAGCTGAAATATAGTTCGTTACTTCAGTAGTCCATAAATCAACACCTAAAACAAGACCGTCACTAACTTGTCCTTTATATCCAATTTCAAATTGGTTACGGTTTGTTGCTTTATTCTTAGGAATATCTTGTTGATTAGCGCCATCAGTCGCTACAAAACCTGCAGCAGCAGGTGAGTACATTGCTGTGGCATGTGCAATATTTGGAGTTACTCCCATTAATGTTTGGAAGTCTGCAGCAGCTTGACCAGCAGCAGCAGCACCGTAAGCAGCAGCACCAGCAACGTCACCAGTAGCAGCAGCATAAGCAGCAGCAACACCTTGTGCATAGCCGCCTAATAATGCAGCTCCACTAGGGCTTTGTAGGAATCCACCGCCAATTACAGTAGCTAAAGTAGGCCATACAATAGCATTAAAGGTAGGATCATTCAAGTCATAGTAACGGTTCACATTTCCACCTAATAAAGGATGTTGTGACCATTGACTACGGAATTGATTTAACCCGTTAGCACCTCTAGTGTAGTTGTATCCATTTTTAGCTCCTAATGCACGGACATTAAAGTCAGGATCAAATCCAAGTATAGGTGACAAATCAGGTAGTCCTGCTGCACCTAAGAAGCTTGATACTGATACAATATCTAGATTCTTTGGATAGTTTCCTGGAAGCTCATACGCTTTATTGTAAGTCATTCTCCATTGACTTGTAGGAGTTGGATTATATACCAACGCATATCTTGGAGCCATCAATAAATCGTCTGAATATGTATTATCATCTACTCTACCTGCAAGAACCAGCTTCCATTTCTCATTGAAGCGGTTTTCATATTGCATGTATCCACCAGTTTGAGTGAAATCGTCATCATCCTCAAACATACCATTAATACTCATGCGAGTATCTGGTGTTCTATCTTCATGGTCTATACCCCAAACCAAGAACTGTCCATCGTCTAGAGGAACAGTGTGTTGGACTTGGACACCAAGTGAAGCTGATTTATCATAGATGATTTGTCCAGTTGCAAGAATATAAGTTCCTTCTTGCGCATTATGATTATGGAACACATTTAAGAATAAGTCGCCTCCAAGGAAACCTTGACGACTATAAGAAATCTGTTCCGACATGGACTTCGCACCTAATCCCATTGCTCTACCAATACCTGTCATTTCAATAGCATCAGATTCTGCGCTACGAATATTTAGAGTTAAAGTAGATTTTAGATCAGGACGAATTTCCATTTTCATTGAAAATTGATCTGATGAAAGTTTTACTGGATCAACTTCAGTAGCAGGGTTGTTATTAACACCAGCTACTGGATCATTATACATGTTGTCAGTATAGTTTCTATAAGGAGCATTTGGAATCGCTAACCAACGTCTTACAGTTGCTGGTTCACTATATCCACCTAAGCCACCAGAAGTATTAATTTCATATGGCCATTCCTCAAACTCACTGTGACGCAATGAAATTCTTAAGGCTACTTTGCCACCAAGTTGCATTGCATGTCTTGCAGTAACTTTCATGTAATTTCTTTCACCTGCAGTTATTGACAATCTTGTTCCAGATTGATCGAATGGTGATTTAGTATAAATCGCCATCACACCTTGTGCTGAGTTAGGACCATACATTGTAGATCCAGCACCTCTTACAAGCTCAATTCTGTCAATATCGTCATCTTCATAACCAATAAGTTGTAGAAGATTTGCTGTAATAACTGGAGGTCTAGCCCAACGATTATCAACAATGACGTTCATAGCGCCAGAGAAGATACCATTGAACCCACGTACAGTAACATTAGATGATTCCATACCTGTCTTCATCGTTTCCACACCAGCACGCCCTTCAGTATGTCCAGCGATTGATGTAGTATTACGTACGGTTAATTCTTCATTTGAAAATACTTCAACACTAGCAGGAGCATCTGTTACAAGTTCTTTTTTCTTAGAAGCTGCAACTACTACCTGATTAAGACGAATATCGCCTCTATCTAGTGAAAGGTTCACTGTTACAGTTTGACCGTCGCCAACAGTTACAGTAGAACTAGCACTTTCAAGTCCGATGTAGGATGCAGTGATAGTATACGTACCAGCTGACATTCCTGTAACGGAAAAAGAGCCGTCATTGTTAGAGGCTGATCCAAGATCAGTACCTTCAACAGAGACGTTTGCACCCATCAAAGAATTGCCGTCTGAGTCACTCACTGTTCCGGAAACAGTTTGAGCATTCAGAACGCCAATAGAGATAAGCGCAACTAAAATATATTTAATATTATGCATATTATTATACCTCTCTAATTAGTTAGTTCTGGTCAAACTAATATGGTATTGTAAAAAAACCAAATAAAAAATCAATTCTTATTAGTAACTTCTGACGATGATTCGAGGGAAAATTATACTATTATTTGTTGTTTTAAACGTTTTGTATGCCCAAAATACGATTGAGTTAACGATGGCAGAGAAAAAGGCAAAATTAAATGATATGCAATATTATGTTACACAAGAATGTGGAACAGAACCTGCTTTTGAAAACGAATATTGGGACAATAAAGAACCAGGTATTTATGTTGATATTGTATCAGGCGATCCTTTATTCTCTTCTCAGCACAAATATGACTCAAAATCAGGGTGGCCTTCTTTCTATCAACCTATAGATAAAGAAAACTTAAAACTTGAACAAGATTATCAATTAATTATTCCCCGTACCGAGGTAAAATCTAAAAAAAGTGATTCTCATTTAGGCCATGTCTTTAATGATGGTCCGGATCCAACAGGACTCCGTTATTGTATTAATTCCGCAGCATTGAGATTTATTCCATTAGCAGATATGGAAAAAGAAGGATATAAGGAATATCTCTCTCTGTTTCAGTAAGGTAATTAATGCAACAAGAATCACGTTTACAATCATTTTTGAATAATCCTGCGCGAGCAATGTGGTCTATGGCACTTCCTATTATTGCAGGAATGATGGTTCAAACATTATTTAATGTTGTCGACATCATGTTTATTGGATGGTTGGGCGCTGATGAGGTAACCGCTGTTGCGTTTGTTAGCCCTCTTTTCTTTATTATTATTGGTCTTACCGTTGGGCTAGGCGCTGGTGTTACTGCATCTATTGCACAATATATAGGCAAAAAAGACAAAGAAAATGCGGATAATTGTGCAGAACATGGACTTTTATTGGGATTTTCTATTACTATATTGTTAACTCTATTAGGGATATTGTTTGGAAGAGATTTATTAATGATCTTGGGAGCTTCTAATGATATTCTTGATATTGCTTACTCTTATTTAGAAATATTAATTTTTGGTATTGGAGGAGTAGTATTTTCTTTGTTTTTTAGAGCGATTCTTGCAGGAGAAGGAGAAACAAAGATTCCAATGATTATTGGTTTAGTTGGTACTGTATTAAATATTATTCTAGATCCTATTTTCATCTTTTTGCTTGATTATGGTGTCGACGGTGCAGCAATTGCAACAGTGTTGAGTCAAGCTGCAATGATTATAATGTACTTTTTTGTTATCTTTGTTATGAAAAAGACATTTCTATCATTTAATTTGAATCATTTCCGTTACTCTCCTGATATATTAAGAATGATATTTGTTGTTGGGATACCATCATCCCTATCTATGTTGATTATGTCATTTGGACAAGCAGTAATGAATAAAATTTTAATTAATTATTCATCAGAATCAGTAGCTGCATATCAGATTGTTTCTCGAATAGATATGTTGCTTTTTATGCCATGTCTGGGTATTGCAATTGCGCTAACAACTATTGTTGGAATGTTTTTTGGGGCAAAGGAATTCTCTAAGCTTGTATGGGTTGTAAAATATGGTATATCAAGAGCAGTAATTATCACTGCTATAAATGTAGCAATTCTTTTTCTTGCAGCTGAAAAAATCTTGCCTATTTTTAGCTCTAACCAAGAAGTGCTTTCTGTAGGGATTACTTACTTAAAAATTATCGTATTAATATATCCTGCGGTTGCAGTTAGTGTAATATGTGCTAGAATCTGTCAAGCTCTTGGAAAAGGAATGCCATTATTGGTCGTAACAACTATTAGAGTATTAATTATTACAGCTCCTCTATCATTTTATTTTTATTTAATAGGTAAACCTGTTGTATGGGTATGGTATTCACAGGTTCTTGCTATTTTAATTGCAGCATTTATTTCTTTCTTATTTATGCGATTTTATTTTAAAAAATTTGGTATTGTGGGAACGGTTTCTAGCTCTTAATTTTCAAATATGAAAGTATTTAAAGATCTTAGTGAAATGGGCGAAAACGTAGGAAAAGAGCTTGGTGTTACCGAATGGCAAACTATCACACAAGAACAAATCAATGATTTTGCAGAAGCGACTGGTGATTTGCAATGGATTCATACTAAACCTTTAAAAGCAAAATTTGGTCCTTTTGGCACAACAATAGCACATGGATTTCTTGTATTGTCATTAGCGCCAAAAATGCTTGAAGATACTTACGTAGTCAAGTCAGCAAAAATGGGTGTTAATTATGGATTAAATCGTGTACGATTTACTGCACCTGTTCCTGTCAATAGTGATATTAGAGCAAGAGTTACATTAAAAAGTTTTGAAAAAATGGACAACGCAAGAGGAAAAGGTGCACGTTTGGTGGTATCTTTAACCTTTGAGTTAAAAGAAAGCAAAAGACCTGCATGTGTTGCAGATCTAGTTTTTCTTATTTACGAATAAAGAGGGAAAAAATTAGCACATCATTATTTTTTGTACGTCATGGACAAGCTTCTTTTGGACAAGAGGAATATGATAATCTTAGCGATATAGGAATTCAGCAATCTATTGCACTTGGTAAAGCACTCAAAAAAGAAAAATTAGTGTTTGATAAAGCAATTGTTGGTCCTCATAGACGTCACATGCAAACTTTTGAAGGATTTTTAGAAGGGTTCAATGGTAAAATACCTTATTCTATTGAACAAGGTTTTGCTGAAAATCATTTGATGGAAGTTACGCAGCATTTCGCTCCGAAATTACTAGAGTCAGACCCTGAATTAATCGATATTTACAATAAATATGATGACGAAAAGAAATTCTTTAAAATATTTCAGTATGTTGCATTTAAATGGGCTAATTCAGAGCTAGATTTGTCTGGCACAGATCTTGAACCATACAAAGATTTTAGAATTAGAGTTAGGCAGGCATTGGATAAAATAGAAGGATCTTTGGATAATGAATCATCTAATATATTAATTGTAACATCTGGTGGCACAATATCTGCAGTTTATGGAGAAGCAACTGGATGCAGTCATGAAGAAATTCAAAAGCAAAATTTTGGAATCCAAAATGCTTCTGTTTCAGAATTTTTATACACAACTGAAAGATTTACTTTAAAGACATTTAATGTTAGTTTTATCTCTGAGGAACTAAAAACGTATATTTAGGAAAGAAAATGGCAATACCAAATAAAGAATTTGAAGATATAAAGAACCAAATTAAAAAATTTGTTGATGAAGAAATAGCTGTTGATGAAAAAGAATTTAGCAATATGCATGCATTTGCAGAACATTTGCCTTATCTAGAAGAAAAAAGAAATAAAGTAAGAGAAATGGGACTATTTGCTCCACAAATACCTAAAGAACATGGTGGTTTGGGTTTAAGCCTGCATCAGTTAGGACAGATTTATGAAATATTAGGACACACTTTTTATGGTCTATATATTTTCAATTGCCAAGCTCCTGATGCTGGTAATATGGAAATATTAATGGAGCATGGAACAGATTATCAAAAAGAAACCTTTTTAAAGCCTCTTGTTGAAGGTAAGATTAGAAGCTGTTTTTCTATGACAGAACCAGATCATGCCGGATCAAATCCTGTTATAATGAGTACAATCGCAAAAAAAGAAGGATCTAACTATGTTATTAATGGTCACAAATGGTTTACTTCTAGCGCTGATGGTGCAGCTTTTGCAATAGTAATGGTTGTCACTGATCCAGAAAATCCAAATCCATATCTTCGAGCAAGTCAAATTATTGTTCCAACCGATACTCCAGGATTTAACTTTATAAGAAATATATCTGTTATGGGAGATGAAGGAGATGGCTGGAATGCTCATGCAGAAATTCGTTATGAAAATTGTACTGTTCCCGAAGAAAATGTTCTTGGTCCTGTAGGTTCTGGATTTAAAATTGCTCAAGATCGATTAGGTCCAGGAAGAATTCATCACTGTATGCGTTGGATAGGGGAATGTGAACGTGCTTTTGATATGATGTGCAAAAGAGCTGTGAGTCGAGAATTGTCACCAGGAAAACCATTGGCTAGCAAGCAAACAATTCAAAATTGGATTGCAGATTCTCGCGCAGAAATTAATGCTTCACGATTAATGGTATTAGATGCAGCAGAAAAAATTGATCAAGATGGCGCTGAATCAGCTAAAGTAGAAATTTCTACAATAAAGTTTTTTGTTGCTAAGGTATTGCAAGATGTTTTAGATCGTGCGATACAGATACATGGAGCACTTGGAATGACTGATGATACTCCGCTAGCTTCCTTATTTAGACATGAAAGATCTGCAAGAATTTATGATGGAGCAGATGAGGTACATAGATCTAGAGTGGCTAGAGAGATTTTAAAGTCTTATTCTAAATAAATGTTTCAAAAAAAATCAAAAGTTAGATTGCCAATCCCTTTTTGGTTAAGATTACACCTTAAGTTTTCAAAAATTTTTAAAAGAAACAATGTCAAATTTGAAATTGATTCGCCAAGAAATATTCGAGAAGGAGAATCTGTTCCAGTAGAAGCAATTACTAATATCTTAAAGTCTAATGAATTTAATGTTGACGGATTATCAATTAAGCAATTTCCTAGCGGTTTTTCTAATCTCACTTATTTTATTGAAACAAATAAACATAAGCTTGTATTGCGAAGACCTCCTTATGGAGCTGACAGTTTAAAGGGTGGTCATGATATGCTTAGAGAATATGAGATACTAAAAAAATTAAAAACAGAATTTAGCAAAATTCCTAATGTACATTTTTACTCTGATGATAAATCTATTCTTGGAGCTCCATTTTATATAATGGATTGTGTAAAAGGATACATATTGAGACCTGGTATTTCTCAAAAGAATGCACCAGACTCAAAAACAATGTCAGAGATTGCTAATTCATTAATCAATACTCTAGTTGAGTTGCATCAAGTCGATTTAAGCAAAAATAATTTAATAAATTTTGGAAAAATTGATGGCTATGTAGAGCGACAAATATCTGGTTGGACCAAGAGATATTATCATGCAAAAACTGATGATATTCCCGAAATGGATTTTGTTGCAAAATGGTTAGCAGAAAAACAACCTAAGGAATCTTCTTCATCAATTATTCACAACGATTTTAAATATGACAATATGGTTCTTGATTCCAATAACCAAACGGAAGTTATTGCAGTTCTTGATTGGGAAATGGCAACTCTTGGTGACCCTTTAATGGATTTTGGAACTACGCTTGGATATTGGACTGACAAAAACGATCCAGAAGAACTTCAAATATTTCAATTAAGTCCGACTACTTTAGAAGGAAATCCTTCTAGGGCTGAATTGGTTGATATGTATGAAAGAAAATCTGGTGTTAAAATTGATAATCCAGTTTTTTATTATGTTTATGGATTATTTAAAATAGCAATTATTGCACAACAAATTTATTTTAGATATCACAAAGGATATACAAAGGATAAGCGATTTAGTATGCTGAACCTTGCTGTCAAATCACTGGCTATTATGGCCAATCAAGCCATTGCTAAGAATAGAGTAAGTGATTTGTTCGAATAAAACTATTTTCGTTTGTTCTTTTACTACATAAATTGAATTATCATGGAGCTTTATGACGCAATTGTAATCACTTTAATCATCTTATTATGTACAAATCTTATAGGCTACATTTATACCGCTTTAATCCTGCATACTAATCTTATCAAAGATTATCGTATTCAACCAAAAAAGTATTTTGCAAGACGCTTTTACAAAAGACTGCCTTTAATATTATTTAATATTTCTATTTTATTATCTGTTGGCGCTGTTGGAGTATATTTATTTTATGATATACTGGATTTTTCTATTCCAACACCTGGATTATTTCTGTTTCAGTTAATTTTAATTTTCTTAATTGATGATTTATACTTTTATCTATATCATGCAGCATTACATACAAAATTCTTATATAAACGTATTCATAAAACGCACCATAGGTCTACAATGCCTATTCCAATGGAATATATTTTTACCCATCCACTTGAATGGTTTTTAGGTGCGATTGGTCCATTTATTGGATTAGCAGTAATTGCAATATTTTTTCCTCAGATAAATATATATGCATTCTGGACTATGTCTGCATTACGCAATTTGCATGAATTAGACATTCATTCTGGAGTCAAATCTTCAAAAATTACATCTGCCATACCTTTCTATGGCACAACGGAACATCATGATTTACATCACTCAAGAAATAAAGGTAATTATGCATCTACATTTACAATTTGGGATAAGGTATTCGGAACGGAAATTACTGATCAATGAAGAGTACAATAATTTTAATGGTAGCCTTAGTTCTTCTAGCCACAATTTTTAATATCTTAACTTTAAAACGCTACATACAAAGGAAAAAAAATGACTAAATATATGCCAATTATTTTTTTTGTTTTTATTACTGGTTGTGCAAATCATTTTGCAGTAATGGATACCAAATTTAGATTACATAGATATGAGGGAAAATGGAGCGATAGAGCAAAGGATTTTTTATTTATAAAAGAGGATAAGATATTGACCTTTTATTGTAGTAAACATTCTCAATGGGAAAATATTGAACCAAGACAGGTTAATACAAATGGCCAAACTAGATGGAATTATAAAATCACTAAAAAGGAAAGGTAATGATTAGATATTTATTTTCAATTTTTATAGTTATTTTTTTATTTGTTATGTGTAGCAAGGACAATAGAGATGTTATATCTATGAAAGAATTCAAATCAGGAATTCTAGATTCAGATACAACAGTTCTTGATGTGAGAACAGAAGAAGAATTTTACGGACCTCTGGGACATATTGAAGGAGCAATTCTTATTCCTATTGATGATCTAGAAGGCAGAGTAGGTGAATTAAATTCTGTTAAAAATGAAAAAATTTATGTGGTATGTCGAACTGGAGGTCGTTCTGATCGAGGAAAAGATTTTTTAAATTCTAATGGATTTACTGCCGTGAATGTTGATGGTGGTATGGTTGCTTGGGAGTCATTGGAAAATGAATAATAAAGAAGAGTTAATTGAAAAATATAAAAAATCAATTTTGACTATCATTATTGTTCTACTAATTTTATTGATACCTTTTTTCTTTTATGGAAATTAAACAAAAATATATAATCGATTTTTCAAAGAGCGTTACCTGGATGGTAGTGCTTGGTTTGATTTGTTATTTTAATCAAACTGAAAATATTACAGCATGGATTTATTTCTGTTTGCATGGTTCTTATGGAATTATGTGGGTAATGAAGAGTAATATTTTTCCTGATAAGAGTTGGGAGCAGGGAGCAGGCTTACCATATGCATTATTTATGCTTTTTGGACTAATGGTATATTGGTCTCCTGCTTTTATTATTACAATGCAAGGGCATGAAGCTTCCCTTAATGTTATTATCGCTTCAATTATTGTTTTTGTTTTTGGAGTTTATTATCACTTTGTTTCAGATATGCAAAAATATATTTTTCTAAAATATAATTCAGGATTAATGACTGATGGTTTATGGAAACAGTGTAGACATCCAAATTATTTTGGGGAATTGTTGATTTATGTTAGTTTTTTACTGCTCACAATTGAAACAAATCTTTGGTGGGTTCCAATAGTCATTTTAAGTACGTTCATACTTTTTGTTTGGATTCCTGGAATGATTCGAATTGATAAATCTTTATCTCGATTTGAAGAACACGATGAGTACAAAAAGAAAACTGCTTTTATTATTCCTTTTATTTTTTAATGAAACCTAAATTAATCATATACTATGATGGAATTTGTTATTTGTGTTCCAA
>Ga0208261_1000022_pt1 | contig 63567 bp, 63 predicted proteins | sample Knorr_S7_td_DCM__FD_185595 | JGI IMG/M metagenome (GOLD analysis project Ga0208261, IMG submission 185595) | Marine microbial communities from Southern Atlantic Ocean transect - Knorr_S7_td_DCM_ad_131m_LV_B (SPAdes) (version 3) | ecosystem: Environmental > Aquatic > Marine > Oceanic | place...
TTATGAATTCAAAAAATGCAAATATTATTAATTCAGCCTCACTTATAATTATGGGAATATGGGGGTTTTTTGAAGTATCTTCAATTACTGCATTTATACCTTCAATATTTGGGATACTTATTTTTATATGCTATTTGATATCTAGAAAAAATCAAAAACTAAACATAATTTTTTCACATATAGCAGTACTTTTAACCATACTAATTCTTGTGGCTCTTATAGGCACAAGGTTACCTAAATCAATTGATGAAGGTGGTTGGGGGCTATTAAGACTTTTGGTTATGCTTGGAACATCTTCTTTTTCTATAACAATGTTTATAAAAAGTTTTATTGAAGCAAGGCAAAATAAATAATTATGAGTTTGAAGATATATTTTCTTGCTGTTTTATATGGAATTGTGATAGGAAGTTTTTTTGGATTATGGCTAGGCTTAGGAAGTTTTGTAGGTATTCTAATTGGACTATTAGCAGGCGTATTAACCATTTATTCTGAAAAAATTAGAAAAAAAAATAGAAAAAGATAATATAATTTTTATAAAGTTTATATTACAGAACCCTAAATTTAAGTAAGGACCACTCAACAAAAAATGATAAAAAAAGAAATCAACAACAACATCATAAATAGCCTTGTTTCATACATTGGAGCCATCGTAGTAGGAGCTCTTATGGGATTAGCTATTTGTAAATTAATTTAGGATAATATTTTTTTTAAATTAGTAAAAGTAAAAATAATTTTTTCAATTCTGATGATTATTTTAATTATTTCAGTTTTCATAAATCGTGTATTTTAGAAAAATTTTTTCTTAAATTTTTACGGGAAATGTTACCTTATAAACTGAACGAGATATGATCTAATAACATTTTAAAGTGTCTTTTTGATAAAGTTCTTAGAGACCTAGTTTTATTTTAGGAATATCTTATGGAAGATGAAAAATGCAAAAATGTTTACTGTAAATGTGAACCGTGTAATTGTATTAACTGTGATTGCACAGAGGTTCTTAGCACAAAATCAAACGAAACATACATATAAAGGTGAAAAATGATTGAAAAAAAAATAGTTGGAGCAATGGTTGCGGTAGCAACTCCTTTTAATGAAGATTATTCCATAGATTACAGCTCTTTTGAAGATAACATTAAATTCATGACTAACCGAGGTTTAACTGAAGGCAACTCGACTCTATTGATAGGAGGAGCTGGAGGAGAACACCCTGTTCTTAATGTTGAAGAAAGAGTAAAGCTAATGGAAGTGGCTGTTCAAGCTGCGGCAAACAAAGTTCCAGTTCTAACTTCAATTCAGCATACCGATTGGAGAGAAATCATTAAGATGGCTAAATCGGCTGAAGATATAGGAATTTTTGGCTGTCAATTAGGACCAACTTATTATTACATGCCTACTAAACATGATGTTTTAGATCTTTTTACTAGAGTAGCTGATAGCTCTAATGTAAATTTGATGATATATCACACTTGGTGGGATGGGTTTGTAATGGATTTTGAATTACTAGACCAACTAATTGCAATCCCTAATGTTAATTCAATTAAGTGGAGTCACGGAAGTATTGATAAATTTAGAGAAGGATTAACTAGATATTCAAAAAAAGTCGCGATGATAGATAATTCAGGAAACCATATACTAAGTAATATTTATGGAGCATCAGGATTCATCACTCATCTAAGTAGTTTTTGGCCTGAATACCCAAGGTCAATTTGGGATGCACTTCAATCTAAGGATTATGAAAAAGCTAGAGATTTACTTTTAGGATTTAAGTCTGAATGGATGGAATGGGTAAAAAAAGTTGTACAAGAAACTGGTGGAGAGGGCCCATTTATTAAGGTTGCAATGGAGTTAGTTGGATTGAAAGCTGGCCCACCTAGACCACCTTCAAAAGTGCCGTCTGATAACTTAATAAAAGAGCTGGATAAATTATTATTAAAATATAAGGTCCCTCGAAACAGCTAAAGATATAAATGGTAAATGATATGAGCACAGAAAATATTGAAGAATATAGACATAAACTTCGTCATTCAGCAGCCCATTTATTAGCTGAAGCTGTTTTAAAAAGACACCCTCAAGCCAAGTTAACAATAGGCCCTCCTATTACAGATGGTTTTTTTTATGATTTCGATATAGATATAACATTTTCACCTCAAGATTTAGCAACCTTAGAAAGAGATATGAAAAGGTCTATAAAACGAAATACTAAATTTGAACGTAAAGAGATATCAAAGAATGAAGCATTAGAAATTTATAAAGATAATCCATATAAAATTGAAATTATCAATTCAATGCCAGAAGACGAAATTGTCACCGAATATAGCCATTCCGATGGTAATTTTATTGACTTATGTGAAGGTGGTCACATAGAAAAAACAGGAGAGATAAAAGCAATAAAACTACTTTCAACTGCAGGTGCTTATTGGAGGGGAGATGAAAAGAATAAGATGCTCCAAAGAATATATGGTACAGCGTGGGAGTCAGAAGAATTACAACAAGACTATCTAGATAAAAGAAAAAAAGCTATAGAAAGTGATCACAGAAAATTGGGGACATCTCTAGATTTATTTTTTTTAGACCCCATTAGTCCAGCTAATCCCTTTTTCTTACCTAACGGAGCATTTGTATATAACAAATTAATTGAATTTGTAAGAAACCTATATGAAAAATATGATTATAAAGAAGTAATAACTCCTCAGCTTTTCTCTACAGATCTTTGGAAGCAATCAGGACACTATGATTTTTATTTAGAAAACATGTATATGATGGAAATCGATGAAAATGAAGTAGGGGTAAAACCTATGAATTGCCCTGCACATGCAATTATTTATCAATCAACTCTAAGGTCATACCGAGATTTACCACTAAGACTAGCTGATTTTGGAAGATTGCATAGATATGAAAGATCTGGTGTTACTCATGGGCTTACTAGGGTAAGGTCTTTTTCTCAGGATGATGCACATATTTTTTGTGATAAAAAAGATGCTGGAAGTGAAGTAAAAAAATTCCTTGAAATGCTTCGTGAATCATATTCTGCATTTGGTTTTGAGCAACCCCGCCTAACTCTTTCTTTGAGACCAGAAAAAAGAGCTGGCGATGATAGAATGTGGGACCTAGCAGAAGAACAGTTGAGAGATGTTCTAAAAGATTTTGATGAAAATTTTGAGGAAATTGAAGGCGAAGGAGCTTTTTATGGTCCTAAAATAGATATTTTTATTCCTGATGTAATGGGAAGAGAGTGGCAATTAGGAACAGCTCAAATGGACTTCTCTCTTCCAGAGAGATTTAATCTAGAATTTATAAATACAAAAGGAGAAAAAGAAAGACCAGTTGTTATACATAGAGCTATGCTTGGTTCTATAGAAAGATTTATTGGAATTTTACTTGAACATACCAGTGGAGATTTGCCTTTTTGGTTAGCACCTAACCAAATAAATATAGTACCTATATCAGAAAAACATATAGATTATGCAAAAAAATTATCAGATGATTTATTGGATAAAGATTTTAGGGTAGTTGTTGACGAATCAAATGAAAGATTAGGCCAAAAGATAAGAAATAGCGAGATGAAAAAAATTCCTGTAATGATTATAGTCGGTGACAAAGAAATGGAAACTGATTCTGGTTCGGTAAGAACAAGAAAATTTGGAGATTTAGGCAATTTAGATAAAAAAGACCTTATAGAAAAGCTTTTATCTTTTTAAAAATTCACTTGTAATTAGTTTTTTGCTTTTATAAGTTCAAAATAAATTATAAAATCAAAATTAATTATAATACCGAATAGAGGATTAGAATGGCTGATAGTGACATATCTCTAAACAGAGGGCTTCAAGGAATATATCTTGACCGCACAAACACTACTTTTATCGATGGAAAAGAAGGGGTGCTAGAATATAGTGGTTATAACATTCATGATTTAGCAGAAAATTCAACTTTTGAAGAAACATCATATCTTCTAATGTATGGAAGCCTTCCAAATAAAAGCCAACTATTAGAATTTGATAAATCATTAAAATCTTATAGAAATTTACCACAAACTACATACGATATTATTGATATTGTCAAAGATTCTCATCCAATGGATGTCTTAAGAACTGCCATATCATCTTTATCATCTTTTGATGAAGATAGAGAAGATTTCTCAGAGGAAGCAATTATAAGAAAAGGAATAAGATTAACATCCCAGGTTCCGATTATAGTTATGGCGCATAATAGGATGAGAAAAGGGCTAGATCCAATAGAATCTTCAAACGAATTATCTCATGCAGCTAACTTTCTTTATATGCTTGAAGGAGAGAAGCCAAGTGAAGATACAGCTAGGTTAATGGATATTGATTTTGTTGTTCATGCTGATCATGGATGTAATGCTTCTGCATTTACAACTAGAGTTGTTACAGGAACCAATGCTGATTTCTACGGAGCAATAACAGCTGGAATTGCTGCATTGTCAGGTCCTTCTCATGGTGGAGCCGCTGAAGGTGTAATGGAGCTAGCTAAAGATGTCGGAACTGCCGACAACGCAGCTAATCATGTAAAAAATCTTTTGGCAAATAGAGAAAGAGTAATGGGATTTGGCCACAGAGTTTATAAAGCTGCAGATCCAAGGGCTAAGCATTTAAAAGAAGGGGTCAAAAATCTTAGTGAAGAAAAAGGTGAAACAGAATGGTATGATATTCTTTTAGCCGTTCAAGAGGCTATGACTCCATACGCTAGAAGAGGGATACATGCAAATGTAGATTTCTTTGCTGGAGCTGTTTACTACTTACTAGGCATTCCTTCTGATCTTTTTGTACCTATATTTGCTGTAGGAAGGATTCCAGGATGGACAATCCAAATACTTGAACAAATGAGGCACAATATTCTGATAAGGCCATTGCTTCAATATACAGGTGAAAGATCCAAAGAATACATACCTATTGATAAAAGGGATTAGTTAGTCATAACTGATAATTTTATTAAAGAAAAGATACTAGAAAAAGGAAGAATTTCTTCTAAAGATTTCATAGATTTATGTCTTTATGGCGAAGAAGGATACTATACATATTCTCGAAAAAATAAAAACGTTTATTTCAAAGACTATGCTACATCCCCTTTAACTCATCCTGTGTTTGGATACCTTCTTTCTAATTTAATTTATAATTTGATTGGTTCTTTTCATTCTGAAGAGAATATAAACATAATAGAGCTTGGCGCAGGAAATGGTACCCTAGCATATGATATAAAGAAGTCATTAAATACGTTAGGTTGCAAAAATTTTAGCTACGAGCCTATCGATAAGTTATCATCCAATTCTGTTGAAAAAATATATACTCACAATGAAAAAAAAATTGAGAAAGCTAATGGAATTATAATTTCAAATGAACTTTTTGATGCATTGCCTCACCATTTATATGAAATAAAAAATAATGAAGTATATGAAAAATATGTAATATACAAAAACAATAAATATGAAGAAATTTTAGACAAACCTTCGGACAGCTGTATATCTAAAAGAATAAAAAAAATAGATAAATCTTTTGATAACGTTGTAGGAGAGGTTTACTGTAGCGAAAATACAATTTTTGATTCCTTTATTGATTACTTGAACAAAGGGTATATATTGACTATAGACTATGGATTAAATGAGAAAGATTTATTCTATAACGGTAAAAAGAATTCCAATGTAAGCGTGATCAATGATCATAATTTTTATGAAAATTATTTTCATAAGCCAGGTTTTTCAGATATAACTTTTCAAGTAGATATAAATGAGCTTTTAGATAATTTTAAAAAAATAAACTATGGATTAAGTTACCTAGGAAACCAAAGAGAATTTTTATTTAATTTGGGTATAGGGGAAATTCTTGGAAAGTTAAGTTCTATGGATAAGCCTCCTGAAGAAATAAACTATAACAGATACGCTATTAATCAATTAATAAAACCAAATGGAATGGGTAGCTATTTTGTTACACTGCATTCGAACTTTGATACTAACTTCAAATTTTCAGAAATAAAACTCAATGAAAATTTACTTGATAACATACCCTTGATTGAAGATTATCCCCAGCGATTTGAATTGCCAGGTGTATATAAAAAAAATAATATTATAAGAGAAGGTTGGAAATAAATGCTAAAAACAATTTTTCATCAGAATCATGTAGATAATAGTGCAAAAATGGTAGATTTTGCAGGTTGGGACATGCCAATTAATTACCCTACAGGGATAATTAAGGAAGCAAATTTTGTTAGGCAGGATTCAGGGTTTTTTGATGTTTCTCATATGGGGAGAGTCGAAATATTTGGAAAAGACAGAGAATCATTTATAGAAAAAATATTACCAATAAACCTTGAATCATTGGATATTGGTTCTGCAAAATACACTCTTTTGATTGATGAAAATCAAAAGATCCTTGATGACCTAATTGTTTATAAATATTCTGATCATTTTTTACTTATTATCAATGCTTCAAATACTAAAAAGGACTTAGACTGGATAAACTCTCAAATAACTGGTGATACTAAAATCAAAAATGTTACTTCTGAAACTGGAATGTTAGCGATTCAGGGTCCAAATGTATTAGAAAAGCTTCAGACATTATCAAGTTCATTTAATGAAGTTGGTAGATATAAATTTAAGAATATATCTATTGAAGATAATATGATTTTTGTTGCAAGAACAGGTTATACAGGGGAGGATGGAGTCGAAATTATATTTGATAATAATTGTTCAAAAATTATATGGGAAATTATGAAAAAACTAGAAATTCCACCTTGTGGTTTAGGAGCAAGGGATCTTCTCAGAATAGAAGCAGGGCTTCATCTTTATGGTCATGAAATAAATGAATATTCTAACCCTGTTGATATAGGTCTCAAAAGATTACTTGAAACAAAAAGCCAAAATTACATTAATCATGAATATATAAATGATTCTGATATAGAAAATGGAAATTTTTCAATAGCTGCTTTTTTAGTCTTAGATAGAGGAATTCCAAGAGAAGAAAATGAGGTTTTTTATGAAAATAATGTTATCGGAAAGATAACATCAGGTACGCATTCTCCAACCTTAAAAAGTTCAATTGCAATTGGATTGATAAAACGAGACTTCAATATTGTTAACAATAAGGTTAGAATTAAGGTAAGAGATAAATTTTTAGAGGCAGAGATAAGAAAACTTCCAATGTACAGAAGGAGAAGAAAATGAGTGAAATTCCTAAATCACTAAAATATTCTAAAGATCATGAGTGGATAAATATAGAAGGCAACATAGCCACAATTGGAATAACTCAACATGCTGCTGAATCATTAGGTGATATAGTTTATGTTGACATAAACAGCATTGATAAAGAACTCAAGCAATTTGATAAATTTGGTGAAATAGAATCTGTTAAGGCTGTATCCGATCTATATGTACCTATTTCAGGTAAGGTTGTTGAAACAAACCAAAACCTAGAATCTAATCCTGAGTTTGTAAACGACGATTGTTATGATAAGGGCTGGATAATCAAAGTCCAAGTTAATGATTCTGAGGAGCTTTCAAATCTTTTAGATGCAACAGAATATGAAAAAATAATTTAATGACAAGCTCTCCATACATACCATCAACTGATAACGATCGTAAAGAAATGATTGAAGCGATTGGTGTCAAAAATTTTGAAGGTCTCTTAACTGATATTCCTAAAAACTTCTTATTCCCTGAATTAAAATTACAAGACAAACTTTCAGAGCCAGAACTTGTAGAATATTTCACTGAACTAGGAAATAAAAATGTAGCATCAAAAATAAAAACAAGCTTCCTTGGAGGAGGTTCGTATAATCACTACATTCCTTCAACTGTGAAGGCAATGATTCAAAGAGGTGAATTCTTAACTGCATATACGCCTTATCAGCCTGAAGCCTCACAAGGAACTTTGCAAGTAGGATTTGAATTTCAAAGTATGATTGCACAATTATTTGAAATGGATGTATGCAATGCTGGTATGTATGATGGCCCCACTGCACTTGCTGAAGCTGCATTAATGGCTTGTCGTATAAAAAGAAATAATAAAATAGTTATTCATGAGAGTGTTTCCGAAAAGCTTTTAGATGTTCTAAAGTCATATTCAAAATGGCAAGATATTGAAATTATTCATGCAGATCAAATTAATATTTCAAAAGAAGAAGACTTGGCTTGCTTGTTAGTTCAATCTCCTGACAAAAATGGAGAAATAATAGATGTGGAAAGTTTTTCTGATCAAATCCATGAGAAAAACGGATTGCTAATTCAACATACTTATCCCACATCTTTAGGCTTGCTAAAACCACCCGGTAGCCTTAATGTAGATATTGCAACAGCTGAAGGGCAATCCCTTGGTGTTCCTCTTTCATTTGGAGGGCCATACATAGGTCTTCTAACGTGCAAAAATGAATATATAAGGCAACTACCAGGAAGAATTATAGGTCAAACTGTAGATAAGAATGGAAAGATTTCTTTTGCCCTCACTCTTCAGACAAGAGAGCAACATATTAGAAGAGAAAGTGCAACATCAAACATTTGTACAAGCACACAATTAATAGGACTCATGGTTGCTGTTTATGTGTCAACAATGGGACCACATGGCATTAAGCATATTGCAGAAACATGCTTCCATAGAGCTCACTATATGGCAAAGAAAATTGATCAAATTGAGGGATTCAATTTACTCTCTAAAGAATTTTTTAATGAATTTGTAATTCAAACAGATATTTCTGTGAGTAAAATAAATTCCTTTCTTTTAGAAAACGACATTGAAGGAGGTATAGACATTTCAGCTAATGGTAAAAATTTAATTATGCTTGCAGTTACTGAATTAAATTCTCCTTCTAATATTGAAGAAACGCTGAATTTGCTTGGAGGGTTAAGTGAATAATAAAAATTTACCTTTATTGATGAACCAATCAAAAAAAGGAAGAAAAGCAATATCTTTGCCAGAAATAGGTGTTGAAAAATCATCTTTACCAAATAGTAAATTCCTAAGGGATAACATTGATTTGCCAGAGGTTGGGCAGTTAGACCTAATTAGATATTTTACTAACTTATCATCGATGAATTTTTCTATAGATACAAATTTCTACCCCCTTGGATCTTGCACAATGAAATATAATCCAAAAATTAATGAACAATTATCATCAATTCAAGGTTTCGCAAACGCTCATCCAAACCAAAAAGATGAAAATCTTCAAGGTTGTTTGGAAGTAATGTATGATCTACAAAACGAACTTGGTGAAATAACAGGACTTCCTGGAGTTTCTCTAGCTCCTTTGGCAGGTGCACAAGGAGAATATGCAGGTCTCCTAATAGCTAGAGAGTTTCATAAATATAATGGCAATGATCATAAAAAAATAGCCCTAATACCAGACTCTGCTCATGGAACCAATCCAGCATCTGCTTCTATGGCAGGATTAGAAGCTGTTACTATTAAAACAACTTCAGAGGGTGATATAGACATAGATGATCTAAAGTCAAAAGTTAATCAAGACACTGCCGTATTGATGCTTACACTTCCTTCCACGCTTGGACTTTTTGAGCCAAATATTATAGAAATAACAGAAATTATTCATGATAACGGTGGTTTAGTTTACGCAGACGGAGCAAATTTGAATGCTCTTTTAGGTATAACGAAATTTGGAGAATTAGGCATAGATATATGTCATTCAAACTTGCATAAAACTTTCTCCACTCCTCACGGAGGTGGCGGCCCTGGAGCAGGACCAGTAATGGTAACAAAAAACCTTGAATCTTTCTTGCCTTACCCTCACGTAAAAAAAGAAAAAAACAATTATGAAACATATACACCAAAAAATTCAATAGGAAGACTTAATGGGTTTTTAGGTTCATTTGGTATAGTATTAAGGGCTTATGCATACATCAGAAGCTTAGGCTCTCAAGGATTAAAAGAAATATCTGAAAATGCAATAATTAATGCAAATTATATTCAAGAAAAGCTAAAATCTCACTATACCTTAACTTCTTCTAGAAATTGTATGCACGAAACTGTTCTTTCTGCTATAAAGCAAAAAGAAAATGGGATTAAAGCTTTAGATATAGCAAAAAAATTACTTGATGAAGGGTTTCATGCTCCAACAATGTACTTCCCTCTAATCGTTGAAGAGGCACTAATGATTGAGCCAACAGAAAGTGAATCTAAAGAAACGATAGATCAATTTATCGAATGCATGATAAAGATAAGTGAGTTGTCAGAAAATAATCCTAATGAAATACTTAATGCTCCTATAAATCTTCCAGTTGAAAGATTAGATGAAGCTCTTGCCGCAAGAAATCCTGTACTAACCTGGAAAAAATAAGTTGGAAGATTATTGGATTAAAATAAAAAGTCTTAATTTTTATTCAATCAAGGTACGAGCAAATACAGAATGGAAATTTATGGAATACATCACTGACGATGGCATTTCAGGAATATCTGAAATTACAGACACTCAGCTTAATTCACCTGTTTCAAAAATGATTGCTCAATTTTCCAATAGATTCAGAGATGAAAAATTATTGAATGAAGAAAATCTGATGGAATATCTAAAAAAAGAAAACGATATTGCAAATTCAGATATTTTATCAGCTACAGCAATTAGTGGAATTAGATCAGCCTTTCTAGATATTTTTTCTAAAAGAATGGAAATAAGCCTAGTAGAGTACCTATCAAAAAGTTTAAGAGATTCACAAAAAAGTAACGACAAGGTAGAGCTTTATGCAAATATAAATAGATCATTATTACCAAATGATAATGGCCCCGTAGATAGATCTCCAGAAAGTTTTTCTAAGAGAGCAATAGAAATGGAGAAAAAAGGATTTAATACTATAAAGTGTGCACCTTTTGATGAATGCATGTCACCATTTAGTAATAAAGGCCTGCCAAATGAAGCTATAAATGGATTAGAAAGAATTTCAGCTATATCAGATAGTATTTCAAAAAAAACTAAATTGTTTGTAGATTGCCATTCAAGATTTGATCTAAATTCAAGTTATCATGTTCACGATCAACTAAAAGAAAGAAATGTAAATTGGTTTGAAGAACCAATAGATCCAGAAAAATTTATAGAAGAAACTAGATTAATTAAAAAATATTCAGAAATAGATTTAGCAGGCGCAGAAATGGCATATGGTTCAAAAACAATGTCCAAATTAATTAATGAAGATGTTTTAGACATAGTAATGCCAGATGTGAAATTTTGCGGAGGCCCAAGTGAAGTAATTGATTTCTATAAATCTATCCCTAATCCCAAAAAATCTATTTCAATGCATTGTCCATCAGGGCCAATATCACTTCTAACTTCAGCTCATATTACATCTGCAATTGAATCAAACATACCACTTGAACATGCAGTAGAAGAAGTAAATTGGCGAAAAGATTTAATATTTCCTGCAGAAAATATAGAAAATGGAAATATTAATATTCCAAAAGGAAACGGAATTGGAGCTAACTTAAATTTAGAAATGATTATCAAAAAAGGTAAAATTTGGGAAGAATAACTTAATTTGATAAAAAAGAGTTTTTTTCTCGCAAGCCTAAGTTTGAGAAGCTTATCACTTATATATTTAGCTTCTTTTTTCTTCTTCTTGAAGATACAAACAAATAGATAAGTCCACCAAAGAAAATGAATTGAATAATTAGGAATGCATATGAAAAATCACTGTTATCAATAGTTCTATTCCTCTCAAAGATTTCAATTTGTTCTGATATTGTTACCTTTTCGTTGTCATTATTTATCTCAAAATCCATTAACCAGAACCCTTTTTTTTCTAGCCTCAAAATTGACTGATAGTTTCCTTCCATCAGAGAGCTAGATAAGGCTGGTGAAAATTGTTTTTTATCATCAAATAAAGGTGTTGCGTATACTTCGATTTTTAAGTCTTTTACTGGATTATTTGTATCTTTTTCTAAAACTTCAATAGAAAAAATTTGCTGACCCACCACAGGCCTTACTGGAGATATAAAAATATTAACTATATAGTTCTCAGTTTGTTCAGTAAGAAATTCTGAATATTGAGAGTATCCTTCGCCTTGAGCCAAAATTTTTGATTCAACAGGATGAAGTAAATATGCACAAAAAAACAATAAGGGTAAAAATAATTTAAATTTATTTTTCATAATTAAATAATAACATTATGAAAAATAAAAAAGACTTAAATTATCTTCTTATTCTTCCAGAAACATCTCCACTAGCCACAGCTTGGATTTCTTCAATTGTTGCAAGATTAAAGTCACCATGGAAGGTGTGTGCTAAAGCAGATGCAGCTATAGCAAAATCTAAAGTTTCTTGGTTTGAAAGTTGATTAAATATTCCATAAATCAAGCCTGCAGAAAAAGCATCTCCTGCGCCTACTCGATCAACTATTTGTATTTCATATTTTTTTGACTTAAAAACTTTTCCATTTGAGTAAAAAATTCCCGACCAATCATTGTGATCAGCCGAAATACTGTCTCTAAGAGATATCGCAACTTGCTTAAAATTATATTTCTTAGCCATGTCTTCTATTAGTTTCTCATAAGAAGACTGTTCTTCATTTATTGTTTTCTCACCTAGCATTATTTCTGGGTCTTTTTTCCCTCCAATTAAAATATCCACTTTCTCCATCAAAGGAATCATTGTTTCCTGAGCTTCCTCAGGGGTCCAAAGATTTGATCTATAATTTAAGTCACAAGAAATCATAATATTTCTTTTGCTGGCTTCACTTAATGCTACTTTGGTCAAGTTTTTAGCACTCTTTGATAGCGAAGGTGTAATCCCAGAAAAATGAAACAGGTTACAGTCTTTAAAAATTGAATCCCAATCAAAAAGATTAGGCGAAACGATTGAAAATGAAGAGTCTTTTCTATCATAAACAATATTGGAGGCTCTCATTGATGCTCCGTTTTCTAAATAATATACTGCCAATCGATCCCCTGATTTGATCATATAGTCTGTATTTACCCCAAATTGCCTTACATGATTAATGCAAGCTTGTCCTATTGGGTTATCAGGGACAGAGGTAATAAAATATGTATCTTCATTAAAGTGAGATAAAGAAACTGCTACATTACACTCTGAACCAGCATATGTAATTTCAAAGTTTTTAGATTGAGAAAACCTTTCTTTATTCAAAGTTGTAAGTCTAAGTAAAATTTCTCCAAAAGTAACTATTTTATTCATTTCAGTAAAAATACCCCTTTTATTTCTGTATTTATTCAAATATACATTTATGATTTGAAAAATAAAATACATATTCTTTCTTATAACCATTTTGTCTACTAATTCAGAAAAGAGAATAAAACCTGATAAAAAAGGTATCATCTTAGCATTCCTGCTTTCTATACTTTGGTCCGGAAACCCAATATCAATTAAAGTAGGGCTAGAGGATGCCCCTCCATTAAGATTAGGCTGGATGAGATTCATATTAGGTGGAATAGTTGCTATATTATGGGCTGTATATAACAAAGAATTTGTCAGATTCAAAAAAAAGGATTTTATTCCATTAATAGGTACAGGGCTGTTATTTTCAGTACAGCTAGGCTTTATGAATGTTGGGCAAAATTATACATCTGGTGGACACGGAGTGATAATGATTACTACTTTTCCTCTATGGGCTTCTATTTTTTCACATCTTTTCATACCAAACGACAAATTAACAAAATTCAAGATATTTGGAATGATAATTGCCTACACCGGAGTAATAGTACTTTTTTGGGAATCAATCTCTAACTCAGCAAATAGTTACTTAATAGGGGACTTATTAATGCTAACTTCTGCCATGCTATTAGGTGCAAGGCAAATTTATATATCTCAAATCTCACAAGGTTTAGAGCAGGCGGAAATAAAAATTCTATACACTCAAGCGTTTGTTGGAACATTAACTTTTCTTATCTTTTCTTTACTATTTGAAACATCTACCTTTATAGTTTCTTATAGCCTTATTCTTGCGTTGTTTTATCAAGGAGTAATAATAGCTGGTTTTGGATTTATAGGTCAAACATGGTTAATGAAAAGATATTTACCCTCAAGAATTCTAATAATAAATATTTCACAGCCATTATTTGGTGTTATGCTAGCCTGGATAATATTAGGAGAAGTGCCAGGCATAGAGCTAATTTTTGCTACATTTTTTGTCTTGTCTGGTTCATATTTAGCATTTAGAAACAGACAATGACATAGAAATATAAATCTTAAATTATTTAGAATATAAATATGAAAGATTTTTCAAAGAAGATTAAATTAGCTTCGAATGCAAAATATTCTGGTCCAAAAATAAATAAAAAGATTTTATGCATACCCGAACATTGTGGATATTTTTATGCTTGCCATATAACAACTGTTTATCCAAATAAAGTAGAAGAAAGAAAATGCTTAAGATTCAAGAGCGAAGAAATAAAGCCAAAATTAAGATTATCTATATTTTCTCAAAAATTACTAAATAATTACTAAAGGTTTTTTCCAATAATTTTTTTTGAAAATAAATCTTCTAGTAATGCTTCATCATAACCTACAGAACTTAATACTTCTTTAGTATCTTCTCCCAAAAGAGGAGCGCTAGACAAATTTGGCTTTCCTGTAGAAACATTAAATACAGGTCCGCTAGATCTTACTTTGCCTCCTGTTTTATGGTCCAGTTCTATTACATATCCGTTATCTATAGCCTGTCTATTGTTTATAAGTTCTTCAGTAAATTGCATTGGCTCACAAGGAATATCATGTGATCTAAGAAATTTAATCCAATCTTCAGTGCTTCTTTCTAAGAACTTTGATTCCATGTCTGCTTCAAATTCTTTTCCAATTATTAGAAGCTCTTCAGGGGTAAATTTCTTAGTTGTGTCAAACCTAACATCTTCTAATTCAAATAAACTACTTATTCGTTTTCTAGCATGCATTGCCAAACACCCTAAGGCCAAAGCTCCATTTTTAGTCTTATATGCTCTGTAGTATTGAGCTATTTGAGGTGCACCAGCTTGAGAAACATAGTCTTCTTGAATATCTTCAAAAGGAGTTTCATCGGCAACCATTTTGTCTTTCTTTGCCTTAATCCATTTCTGGCCAGGACTTAAGTCCTTCTCTATTTCTGCTACTTGCATAGCTTGCATAGATAATGCTTGTGCTAACAAGCTTGTTTGCATTAATACACCTTTACCAGTTATTCTAGCTTGATGAACTCCAGATACTACGCCTAGAGCCATTGCATATCCTGTAGAGTAATCTATGTAAGAAGATGACCTAACTGCACTAGGAGCTCCATGGTATATTTTGTTTTCTGTTGACATAATTCCTGTGTAGGCTTGCATAATCAGATCAAACCCTGGTTCAGCAGCTTTTTCACCTTCAGAGCCATATGCTGTTGATTCAACATATACTAATTTAGGATTAACTTTAGATAGAGACTTATAGTCATATTTTAGTTTTTCTGAAGTAGATTTTCTATTATTAGAAATCACTGCATCTGCCTTAGAAACTATATCATGACAAACCTTTTGCCCTTCTTCAGATTTTAAATCGATACAAACGCTTTTTTTACCTCTATTTAATGCAATAAAAAGCCTGCTTTCACCTGGAGGAACTGATGGGGATGCGTGTCTCCAAGGTTCTCCCATTGGTGGTTCTATTTTTATTACATTCGCCCCTAAGTCTGTTAGGAGCTGACCTGCTGTGGGCCCAGCTACAAAATTTCCAAACTCTAATACTGTTATATCCTCAAGTGGACCATTAGACATCATTTTTATAATTCCTATAATTAATTTTCTAGAATTATACTAAAAAATTATAATGATGCCATTTTTTTTGATACAGTTTCCATATCTTTATCACCACGACCAGAAAGCAAGAACAGGATAGATTGATCTTTTGGAATTTCCTGTGACCAATCAATTAAAAAGCCTAAAGCATGAGCTGGTTCAAGAGCAGGAATAATTCCTTCTTCAACTGATAATAACTTAAAGCCTTCTAAGGCCTTCAGATCTGTTGCGGAGTAATATTGTGCTCTTTCAATATCTTTCAAATTTGAATGCTCTGGGCCAACTCCCGGATAATCTAAGCCAGCAGATATTGAGTGTGCTTCTTGAATTTGCCCAAAACTATCTTGTAGAACATAACTAAGGGACCCATGTAATATCCCAGGGGTTCCTTTTGTTAAAGTAGCTGCATGCTTTTCAGTATCTATTCCTTCTCCACTTGCTTCTATTCCTATTAGAGAAACGTCTAAATCATCGATAAATCCTGAAAAAATTCCGATAGCATTCGAACCGCCACCTACACAAGCAAGTACATAATTTGGCAAGCTTCCTGTTTTGTCTAATATTTGTTTCCTTGACTCAATCCCAATTATTGATTGAAATTCTCTAACGATATAGGGATATGGGTGAGGGCCAACAGCACTTCCAATTATATAATAAGTATTTTCAACATTAGTGACCCAATCTCTGATAGCTTCGTTAACAGCATCTTTTAATGTTCTTGAACCAGATGTAACTGGAACTACTTTAGCTCCAAGCATTTCCATTCTATAAATATTAGGTGCTTGCCTTTTTATATCTTCTTCACCCATGTAAACAATACATTCTAGATTTAACATAGCACAAGCAGTTGCTGTTGCTACACCATGTTGGCCTGCACCTGTTTCAGCTATGATTCTTTTTTTACCAATTCTTTTAGCCAACAGAGCCTGCCCAATAGCATTATTAATTTTATGTGCACCAGTATGAGCTAAATCTTCTCTTTTTATCCATATTCTTTGATTCAGCTTTTCAGATAAATTTTTTGCATAATATAAAGGTGTTGGCCTACCTATAAAATCATTCTGTAAAGTAGTTAATTCTTCCCAAAAAGATTCATCTTTAGAATATTTTTCAAATGCCTCTTCTATTTCTTTTAAAGAAGACATTAGAGTTTCAGGAACAAATTTACCACCAAATTTTCCAAATCTACCATTTGATGAAGGTTTATTTATATTTTTAGAAGTCATAATTTAAAATTCTTTATATTTTTAGGATATCAAACTAATAAATATTTTTTCAAAGTTTTGTTTTTACTAAATCAAAATTTCCAAAATAAGCTAAGGCATCAACAGGTTTTTTCCCATCAAACTGAATGTTTTTAATACTTAATTTTTTAGTTTTAGTGTCTACAAGAATATTATTTTCAAATTTACTTATTTTTCCACAAAGTTCAGATTCCAGATTTGTTATTTCCATATCTAATATTTTAAATCTCTTATTATTGTGAAATGAGTATGATTGAGGCCAAGTGCTAAAAGCTCTAAACCGAGCTTCAATTTTTTCAGCTGAAGAGTTCCACTCAATTAAGCCATCGCTTTTTTTAATTAATTTAGTATAAGATGCTCTTTCATTATCTTGTTTATCAATATTTTTATTATTTATTAAATTATTAATTGCCTGAGTAATTCCTTTGGAAGATTCGGATAGAAGAAAATTTAATAAATCTAAGTATTTTTCATCTTTTCTCAATAAAATTGGATCGCTCTTAAACAGTATGTCTCCTGTATCAATACCTTTATCCATCTTGATTATAGTATATCCAGACTTATCATCAAGATTAATTATTGTGCTTTGTATTGGAGAAGGTCCCCTATACTTTGGTAACAAAGAGGGGTGGATATTAATAGTTCCATAAGTTGGAATATTTATAAAGTCATTGGATAAAATCTTTCCATATGCACACACAAGGAATAAATCCGGATTCATTTTTTTTAGCTGATTTTCCAATTTAGAATCAAGGATACTAGGGTCCATATAGGGAATATTGTTTTGAGAAGCAAACAAGGATATTTCAGAAACCTTAAATTTTCTTCTTTTTGAAGCTTCCGGTTGCTTCTTTGAAACAATACTTACAATGTTGTGATTTTTAAGTAATGAATTTAAAATATTTATACATGAAGGGGGCGTTCCAAAAAAAATAATTTTCATTTTATCTCGCATAAATTTAAAAGTGCTCTTAATATTATAAGGGCGTTAACGTCTCAAAAATTCTTTTCTAACTTGGGTAATTGTAAATAATAAATAAATTTAATATTTTTAATTTAAAAGTTTTCTTTTTTATGAATTATTGAGCCTTTTATTAAATTATTTAAATGAATATTATTTCTAAATGCGGACTTTAATCTTAATTTCTTGATTTAAGTTTTAATAAATTTTTTTTCAAAAAATAATTCGTCGCAGATAGTCGCTATTACAAAAATATTTGTATTTAATTTTTTACAAGGAGTTTGTGCTGGAAAATCTATTAGCTAACAAAATATGGTCTGCTGCGTTGGGTTACCTAGAAATGGTAATACCAGAAAGCACATATCAAACTTGGTTGAAAAATACTAAAGGAATTTCTCTCTCTGATAACTTATTAGTAGTTTCAACTGAAAGTATTTTTGCAGTTGAAATGTTATCTCAAAGACTAGATGCAACTATTCAAGATGCTATATATCAAACAAGTAACAATAAATATAAAATCGAATATGTTTTAAGCGAAGAAAAAGGAAATAATGAAACCATATCATCCAAAGGAAAAATAGAAGGGAGCTGGATAAACCCTAAGTTCGATTTTAACTCTTTTATTACTGGAAATTCTAACTTTTTAGCTTATGCAGCTGCAAAAAAAATATGTGAGACTCCGGGTAATCTTTATAATCCTTTATACATTTACAGTGAATGGGGATTAGGAAAAACACACTTAATACAATCGACAGCAAAAACCCTAAAAGCCAAGGGCTTAAATGTAACTTCTGTTGCAGGAGAAACATTTGTAAATGATTTCGTAAAATCAATTAAAAACAAAACACCTCAAATAATGAATAAGTATAGAGAGTGTGATGTATTTATTCTTGATGACATAGATTTTTTTGCAGGAAAAAAACAAACTATTGAAGTTTTTATCCATATTATTAACCAGCTATCAGTTTCAGGAAAACAAATAGTTATTACAAGCTATAATCATCCTAGTAAGCTGGATATGCCCAACAGATTAACCTCAATACTCAAATCAGGGCTCATAGTAAAGCTTCATACACCCGATAAAGAAACTGCAAAAAAATATATAAAGAAGTCATTTAAAAAGAACAATATTAAGATATCCGAGGAGTTGTTAGAATTTATTGGAAGTAAAAAATTCAACTCCTTTTCAGAAATAGAAGGAATAATTAAATCTCTTATAGCTCATGCAGAGCTGCTAAACTCAGAGATTAATATAAATATGGTTAGCAACATTCTTAGTGATTATAAATTAGAAAATATAAAAGATATCAATGTATCTAAAGAAAAAATATTTTCACTTATAAAATACATGTTTGGGATTAATGAGCAGGACCTCAGGGGCAGGAAAAATGATAAAAAAACAAACTTTGCCAGACAAGTTGCTGCATATTTATTAACTGAAAAATCTAATTTCTCTACAGGGCAAGCGGGAAAGATTCTAGGAGATAGAAATCACTCAACCATCATTTATTCTGTGAACAAAATAAAAAAAGTATTGTTGAAAGATGTTGAATTAAAACAAGAAATCGAGAAAACAATAATTCAAAACTAAAAAAGTGTGTTTTATAAATTTCATTAACATCAAATTGAACAATTATTAACATTTTAATTTACTCATAAACTAAGAACACTCGTTAACAATTTGAACAGACTTAATTAATATTATTAATATATATATATATATATGTTTATAGATAAAGTAATAATAAATATTAAATCGGGTGATGGTGGAAGTGGAGCCATTAGCTTTAATCAAGACTCTAAAAATTCACGAGGTGGACCTGACGGAGGTAATGGTGGTAGAGGTGGAAGCGTGTGGATCAGGTGTGATCAAAATATGTCTAACCTGAATTCATACAGATTTTCAAAGAACTTTAAAGCAGAAAATGGTGGAAAAGGTTCTGATCAAAATAAAACGGGATTTAATGGAAAGGATGTTTATATTAATGTGCCTGTGGGCACACTAATATGGGATAAATCGAGCAAAAGAAATCTTCTTGCAAACCTTTCTTCACCAGAAGATTCATTCGAAGTCTTGACAGGTGGCAAGGGTGGAAGAGGAAATGTTGCTTTTGTTACATCTAAGAATAAAGAGCCCCTATTGGCAGAATCAGGTGAAAAAAATGATATTGAGCAAATAGAACTTGATTTTACATTATCTTCAGATTTATGTTTAATTGGGCCTCCTAATTCAGGAAAATCTACGCTTATAAAAAATATTTCAAATGCAAAACCAGAAATAGGCAATTATCCTTTTACAACTAAAGAACCAGTTATAGCAACCGTGCAAAGAAACTTTCAAAATGTTACCGTCATTGAGATACCTGGGCTTGTTAAGGATCCTGAAAATAATTTAGCCTCAGGAAATCAATATTTAAAGCATCTAATGAAAACTAATATTATTGGAATGGTTATAGATATTAATAGTGATATCTTAAGTGAAATAAACTTTATACATGAACAATTAAAAAAATATAATAAAGCTTTGCTTGAAAAGAAAATAGTTCTCATTTTAACCCACTGCGATGAATTGGATACAGTTGATCTAAATGATTTTATAAATGAAATTACTCAAAAGTTTAAAAATCTAAATAACCAAATCTTTACCCTAAATCGTTCCTTAGATAATAAAATAATGAAATTTATTGACAAGATTCAAGAGTATATTTTGGAGATTGGCAATGAAGATACCGATGTTGATTTTCCTGTAATTAACTTACATAAAAATGAATTAAAGAGGGTAATGTTTAAAGACAACCACTTTGTAATTAATGATAAACAGTTTGTCCAGCTTGCCGAAGGATCAAATCTAAATAATTGGAAAACATTAGTTCAATTTCAATATAAATTAAAATCTTCAAAAATAGGAGAGGAACTAATAAATATAGGCATCAAGCGGGGTGATTTATTGAAAATAGGACAATATGCATTTACCTGGGAAGAATAATTTACTTAAATCAGTATTTTTTGGCGGCACTTTTGACCCTATTCATAATGGTCACTTAGAAATAGTAAGTTATATAAAAAATAATTTTAATTTTAATAAAATGTTTTTATCTCCAGCTGGAAATCAATATATGAAGTCCATGCCCCCTATTGCAACCCCAGAACAAAGATATGAAATGTGTAGATTGGCATTTCATGATGATTTTATAACTTTAGTCGATTATGAAGTAAAAAGATCCTCTCCTAGTTATACTATTGAAACACTGAGATATCTAAAAACTAAATATCCTGACTTTGATATTACTCATATAGTTTTAGGATCAGATGCTTTTAATGAAATAAAGTTATGGAAAAATGGATCTGAGCTTCTTAGAAATTATAAATTTATAATTATTTCAAGATTGAGTTCTGATATAGAACCTATGAGTAATATCAAAATTATTGAAAGCCTTTCTGATATTAGCTCTTCTGATATCAGAGAAAAAATAAGTGAAAATATATCTGTTTTGCACTACACCCCAATTGAAATACATAATTATATAAAGGAAAATAATTTATACAGATGATGAATAATAAAACGAAAAAAAAATTACTAGACAGGGCGATTGAATTAAAAGCGTTGGAATACGGAGATTTTACTTTGGCCAGCGGAATGAAATCAAATTTTTATTTCGATGGAAGACTGCTATCTTTAGATCCTATATGCTCTAATATTATTACCGATTGGATATTTTCTAATGCTATTGAGCAAAAGGTTAATTTTATTGGAGGCCCCGCAGTTGCGGCAGTTCCTCTTATTGGATCTACTGTTTTTTACTCTTTATCAAAAGATTATCCTCTTACGGGATTTTTTATTAGATCAGATAAAAAAGATCATGGTTTACAAAAACAGATAGAAGGAAAGCTTGTCGAAAACTCTTCTGCAATCGTTATAGATGACACAGTCTCAACTGGAGGCTCTTTGCTAGAATCACTGAATGCTTTGAAAGAAAATAATTGTGAAATTAAATTAGTTCTTAGCATTTTAGATAGAAAATTAGGTGGATCTGAAAAACTGTTAGAGGCAGGTTATAAATATTCATCAATATTTGAAATAAATTCAGAAGGAGAAATTGTTTGAAAGAAGATCATAGGCAAAATTTTTTAGATGCGGTTCAATCAATCGCTGAAAGTGTTTTTGATTTTCATGATAGATGGAACTTGCTTGATGAAAAAAAGCCTGCTCATATAGCAATAGAGGAACGAAAAGAACTTCTTTTAGAAGAAGTAAATGAATTAAATGATGAGATAAACAAAATAGATGAGGATAAATCTATCAAGCTACTATCTAGAGAAGCAGCTGACGTGTTATATGTTTCGGTTGGGCACCTTCTAGCATTAAGAAATGAAGGACTAGAAGCCATGTATCAAGTATCAAAAAAAAATAATAACAAAACTAAACAAACACATTTTTTTGATAAAAAAGAGAAGAAAGTAAAGAAATTAAATATCTAAGTTTTTTACTTCTAGCGCATTTGTTTTAATGAAATCTCTTCTTGGCTCAACATCATCACCCATTAGAGTTCTAAATATATCATCAGCAGAAATTGCATCATCAGCCGAAACCCTCAGCATTACTCTGTTTTCAGGGTCCATAGTGGTATCCCATAGCTGTTCTGGATTCATTTCTCCTAAACCTTTATACCTTTGAATATTAAATCCTGATTTATCAGCATTATTTTCTAATGCTGAAATTACCTCATTCCAGTTCAAGTTTTCCTCGATAATTTCATCATTTTTTTTGATAGAAAATGTACCTTTTAAAAATTCTTTTATTTCAGGATAAATCTTCTGAGCCTTAATAATTGAAGGATGATTATTTATAGTCATAGATTCATTGATTTTTTTTATTTCCTCTTCATTTTCAATTAGTCCAGAATCAAATAAATCTGGCTGAATATTTTCATCTTCTTGTTCTATTTCTTTATTTTCAAAGCTATCAATATTTTTAGATGCTAAACTTAAAAACTCCTCATCACTCAAATTTAAAATTCTAGCTATATCATTTGATTCACTAAAAGATTTTATATTAGATATAAAGTTTCCTATTGAAGCTCCTTTTATATCTTTTTTTCCTTCAGTATGAGATATTGAAAAATTGTTATATATTTTTTCAGATATCCATTTATTTAAGTCATTATCAGAATAAATCCATTTTCCGCTTCTTCCTCTAGAAACTTTGTATAAAGGAGGCTGAGCGATATATAGATTTCCAGCACCTATTAATTCAGGCATATTTCTATAAAAGAAAGTAAGCAGTAATGTTCTTATATGTGCTCCATCAACGTCAGCATCCGTCATAATTATGATTCTATGGTATCTAAGCTTCTCGTGGTTAAAATCCTCTCCTAAACCTGTGCCGATAGCTGTAATTAAGGCTACAATTTCTTCATGTAGCAACATTTTTTCTGGCCTAGCTTTTTCTACGTTCAGAATTTTACCCCTTAAAGGTAAGATTGCTTGGAAGTTTCTGTCTCTACCTTGTTTTGCAGAACCACCAGCTGAATCTCCCTCAACAATATATAGTTCTGATTTGCTTGGATCTTTTTCAGAACAATCTGCTAATTTTCCTGGTAGAGAGCCTCCGTCAAGAGCATTCTTTCTTATAATTAAATCTCTTGCTTTTTTAGCAGCCTCTCTTGCTCTTGCAGATGTTAGTGATTTATTTAATATTTTTTTTGCATCTTCAGGATTATCTTCTACAAACTCACTTAATCGTCTACCGATTATTTGTTCTACAGCTCCTTTTACCTCAGGATTTCCAAGCCTTCCTTTTGTTTGTCCTTCGAACTGAGGATCTTTTACTTTTACAGAAACTACACACATTAATCCTTCTCTAACATCTTCTCCTGATAGAGACTGAATCTCTTCCTTAAAAAATCCTTGTTTTTTACCGTAATCATTAATAACTCTAGTTAACGCAGATCTAAATCCTGTAACATGCGTTCCTCCATCTGCTGTTCTTATACAGTTAGCAAAAGATAGAGTGTTGTCAATAAACGATTCATTATATTGAATTGCCGTTTCTACTACAATATCTTCAATAACTTCATTCGCGTACATAATATTTTCATGAATAGATGATCTTTTTTTATTTAGATTTCTTACAAAGCTTTGAACTCCTCCCTCAAACTTAAAAGCGACTTGATTGTGCGGCCACAAGCTTTCATGATAATCAGATATAAATTGGATATTCAAACCTTGATTCAAATATGCCATTTCTCTGAATCTCGTGGTAATGGCTTCATAAGAGTAATCAATGTCAGGAAAAATCTCTTGATCTGGTAACCAAGTTACAGATGTTCCGGTTCCCTTTAAGTCTTCATCAGTTTGAGGCCTGCTTTCTAATGGACCTTCGGGCTTACCCTTAATATAAGACTGGTTCCATACTTTTTTATCTCGTCTGACTTCAACCTTTAACCATGAAGAAAGAGCATTTACTACTGAAGCCCCTACACCATGTAGCCCCCCAGACACTTGATAACCCTTCCCTCCAAATTTTCCGCCGGCATGAAGTGTAGTCATCACAGTTTCAACCGCTGAAATTCCTGTTTTTTTGTGTATATCCACAGGTATACCTCTTCCATCATCAACCACAGTAACAGATTTATCTTTATTCAGTATTACTGTAATTTTTGAAGCAAATCCTGCCATAGCTTCGTCTACTCCATTATCAACAATTTCATGAATTAGATGTTGGACCCCTTCTAAACCTGTTGTTCCAATATACATACCAGGTCTTTTTCTAACGGCTTCTAAGCCTTCCATCACCGTTATATCTTCAGCGCTGTAATCTTCAGAGCCTTTGTGGTTATTATTTACACTTTTTTTAGCCATTGGTTTATCTTTTCTCGCGCGCGCGCGTTAATATGTTAAACATATATAATAGTCATATTCCTAAATACTATAGTATAGAAATGAAAATTTATAGTAAGCTCAGTTTAAATTCAAATTAAAGTCAATTTTTCAACTAGAATTTATCTTTAGGAAAAAAAGTGTTTATCAACTTGACTTAATTATTTCCCAAGATGAAGATATTTCCCAAGAGATTAAATTTATATTAGGAATAAATGATATGGAAATTACAAAAGAAATTCAAAAACTCATGCTTGAAAGAATGTGGACGATAAGAACATTTGAGGAAAAAGTAATGGAGGTTCATGAAGCTGGAGAGTTTGTTGGTGCAGCTCATCCCTATATTGGAGAAGAAGGTGTTGCAGTAGGGGTATGCTTAGCCTTGAAAGATACAGATTATATAGCAGGGAATCATCGTTCCCATGGGCACCCTTTAGCAAAGGGAGGAAGCATAAAAAAAGCAATGGCGGAAATATATGGAAGAGTAGACGGTTACTGTAATGGAAAAGGCGGATCAATGCATTTGGCTGATTTTTCTGTTGGAATTTTAGGTGAATCAGGGATCGTAGCATCTTCTGTTCCTGTTGCTACTGGAGCGGGACTAGCATCAAAAATAGGCAAAAAAGATTTCGTTTCCGTTGTTTTTTTTGGAGACGGAGCTTCAAATCAAGGTGCTTGCCATGAATCAATGAATCTTGCTTCAATTTGGAAATTGCCTGTCATATTTGTTTGTGAAAATAACCAATTTGCAATAACAACTTCTTATCAAAATTCAGTCGCTGTAGATAATGTATCAGATAGAGCTCAGGCGTATAACATGCCTGGTATATTAGTTGATGGCCAAAATGTTGAAGCAATGTATGAGGCAACAACAGAAGCTGTAAAAAGGGCTAGAAATGGAGAGGGTCCAACATTAATAGAGGGACTCACCTATAGATTTGAAGAACACTCGCTAGGACTTGGAAGGGTTAGAAGAGGTGAATATAGAACAGAAGAAGAAATTAATAAATGGAGAGATAGAGACCCAATATTAATTCATTCAAAAAAATTAATAGATCGAGGAATTCTTTCTGAAGAAGAATGTAAAGAAATAGAATCAAATTCTTATTCACAAACTGAAGAAGCTGTGGAGTTTGCTAGAAATAGTAGCTTTCCTGAACCAAGTGATTTATATGAAGACATGTGGGCAAATCCTATACCTAAACCATAATTAAAGGAGATTACTATGGCTGAAAAAATTTTTGCTGAAGCTATCAATGAAGCTATTGCCGAAGAAATGAGAAGAGACTCAAATGTTTTTATTATGGGTGAAGATATAAGGCTATCTGTTTATGGCGCAACTGCAAATTTATATAAAGAATTTGGAGAAGAGCGAGTTTTAGACACCCCGCTATCAGAAAATGGTTTTTTTGGAGCAGCAATAGGAGCATCTTTGGTTGGAATGAGGCCAATTGTTGAAACTGTAACCAGCTTCATGTGGGTTGCTATGGATCAGCTGATTTCACAGGCCGCGAAAATGAGATACATGTTTGGAGGTCAAGCTACACTTCCTGTAGTTTATAGAGCTTCAATGATGTATGGAAGCGGTTCAGCAGCGCACCATTCAGATAGGCCTTATCCTATGTTTATGAATATGCCTGGTATAAAAATAGCCGTTCCTGCTAACTCTACAGATGCTAAGGGTCTATTAAAAACCGCCGTAAGAGATGATGACCCTGTAATTATATTTGAGGATGCAAATTTATATGGCACAAGAAGTGAAATGTCAGAAGATGAAATACCATTTGGTAAAGCTGAAATAGTAAAATCAGGAACAGATTGTACAATAATTGGAATAGCTGCATCAGTAAACCTGTCTCTAGAAGTAGCAAATAATTTAGAAAAAGAAGGTATTTCTTGCGAAGTTATAAACCCAAGAACCCTTGTTCCTCTTGATAAAGAAACTATATTAAAATCAGTTGAAAAAACAGGTAGACTTGTTATTGTTGACCCTGCTCATAAAGTCTGCTCAGCTGCATCAGAAATTTCGTCTATTGTTGCAGAGGAGGGCTTTTGGGATCTTCAATCTCCAATAATTAAAGTTGCATCTGAGCAAGTTCACATACCTTATGCACCTAGCCTAGAAAAACTTGTATATCCTAATATAGAAAAAGTAAGTAAAGCAGTAAAAAAGACATTGGAGTAAAAATGATTAAAGCATTAACATTTGATCTTTTTGGCACAGTTTTAGACTTAGAAAAAAGTACTAACAGCTCAATAAAAAATATTATTAATAATAATAAATCTACTGTCTCGCCAGAGGAATTTTGGGCATATTTAAGGCATAGGCAAAGGATCGAACAATATCAAGATAATATCTTAGATCTTGGTCATAGCGGGTACTTGAATACCGTTAAGAATGCTTTTATATATACTTCAAAAAAATTCAATATGACGCCAAATGATTCTGAACTTGAAAAATGGGACGAGAATTGGCAAAATCTTTCACCTTTTCCTGAGGTCTTAAGTGGATTAAGTGTCCTAAGTAAAAGATTTGCACTCATAGCTTTATCTAATGGTGAGCAAAGATTTTTAAATCATTTATGCAAAAATAGAATTAAATTTAATTTTGAAAAAATAATTTCTGTAGAGGAAGTTTCATCATTCAAGCCTCATTCAGGTGTTTATAGAAAGGCTTCTTTGATTTCTGGATACAAGCTTTCAGAAATTATGATGATTTCAGCAAACACATTTGATACCTTAGGGGCAAAAAGCTGTGGTATGGAAGCAGCTTACGTGGATAGATATAACCTTCCATATGAAGAATGTCATGAAATGTTGAAACCAGACTATGTAGTTAAAGATTTTACTGAATTAGCTAATAACTTAGTGGACTAAAGGGAGGAATAAATGCCAAGAGAAATTAATTTACCTCAATGGGGAATGGCCATGAATGACGGCACTGTTGTTAAGTGGTTAAAAAATATTGGAGATCAAATTAATAAAGGTGATGAGTTGGTAGAAATAGAATCTACAAAAGTAAATGCATCTATAGAAGCTCCAGATGCGGGTGTTTTAGGTAGAATAGATGTTGATGAGGGAAATCTTGTTCCAGTAGGAACTGTATTAGGATTGATTCTATTTGATGGAGAAAAATCTGAAGATTTTCCAGTTAAAGAAAGTCCTGAAGAAAATGAATCAAGCAAAAGTACAGAAGAGCCTCAAAGTATAATTGCAAAATCTGATAAAAAAATAATAGCTTCCCCTAGGGCTAGAAATTTAGCTAAAAAATTAAATATAGATCTATCAAATATTTTAGGTACTGGACCTTCAGGAAGAATTACAGAGGAAGACGTAAGTTCGTTTTCAGAAGATTCAAGCTCAAAAATAGAAAATGATAATTTTGCAATAAAAGAATCAATAAAGAATACTGGAATACGACAAATTATCGCTAATAGGATGTATCAAAGTGCTCAAAACCCTCAGGTAACTTTAAATACAGTTGCTTCTGTAGATAACCTAGATAAATTACAGAAAAAACTAATTTCAGACTGGAGAAAAGATAGAATTCGACCGCAAATAAATGATTTGCTTGTAAAAATTGTGTCAGAGACTTTGGCTGCCCACCCTAAGCTCAATGCTCATTATATAGACGATACACTGAATATAATTGAAAATATTAATTTAGGAGTAGCTATGGCTGTAAAAGATGGATTAGTCGTTCCTGTTATAGTAGATTCTCAAAATAAGGACTATCTCGATATAAGCAAAGAAATAAGAGCTTTTTCAAAAAAAATAAAAGAGAATCAGCTTCTACCTGATGAAATTACTGGCTCAACATTCACTATTTCCAACCTATCGTCCTATAATGTTGAATATTTTAATCCAATAATTAATCCACCTGAGGTCTCTATTTTAGGATTAGGTAAAATTTCAAAACGTATAGATTTAGATGAAAATGGAGAAATAAAAGTGAAAAATGTGATTCATTTATCACTAACATTTGATCACAGAGCATTGGATGGAGTTCCGGCCTCTAACTTTTTAGATGATCTAGTAAAGAATATTGAGAGCATTTAATTTGTCTAAAGTAGGTATTATTGCGAACCCCTCTGCAGGAAAAGATATAAGAAGGCTAGTAGCGGCTGGCAGGGTAATATCCAACCAAGAAAAAGCCAATATAATTACAAGATTTATTAAGGGTCTTGCTTTTAAAGGGATAAAAGATTTTTATTTTATGCCAGATAAATCAGGTCTTTTTAGACCATCTGTAGATGAACTTAAAAATGAAATTAATCCCTTTTTTTTAGACACTAAACACTATGATGGAGCCGAGCAAACGCTTCTTGCAGCAGAACTAATAAATAATTTAGAATGTGATTGTGTTTTAGTTCTTGGTGGAGACGGTACGAATAGATTGGTAGCAAAAAAAATAGGTAAAGTTCCAATTGTTCCTATTTCAACAGGAACTAATAATGCATTTCCAATTGTCATTGATCCGACTGTTGCGGGGTTGGCTTCAGCCTACTATATTCAAAACAAGCATAATAAAGATTTACTAATACAACATCCCTACATAAAAGTGATTATTGATAAAGAAGTAGAGGAAATTGCATTAGTTGATTTAGCTATAAGTAAACAAAATTTTGTTGGTTCTAAGGCCATTTGGGATCCTGAAGTAATTTCTCAATTATTTCTCACCCAATCTGAATCAACTTCTATCGGTTTATCTTCTTTAGGATCTAAAATAACTGATATTCCTAGAGATAGTGCCTTGAGACTAGAATTTGGTAAACCAGGGAAAGAAATTTATGCCCCTATTGCCCCAGGTCTTATATCTACTATTATTGTGAAAAATTGGGAACTTTTTTCTTATGACAAAAAATTTAGAATTGATAATTTAATTGGAACAATCGCACTTGATGGGGAAAGAGAGCTTGAAATATACAAAAAAAATATTTTAGAAATTTCACTTGAAAAATCAGGTCCTTTTGTTATAGATGTTATAAGATCGGTAAAAGAAGAAAATTTATCTAGAATAAATTAAGGAGGAAGCTTATGCCTTATAACGTTAATCATATTCACTTAAAATCTAAAGATCCTAAAGTAACTGCTGAATGGTTTGTAAAAGCATTTAATGTGAAAATAATATCTGAAACAGTCAGACCAGTTGGAGATCAATTCATAATTACTCAAACTGAAGGAGGGCTAGCAATTAATATTTCTAGCGAAAGAACAAATGAGGTTTTAGGACCTGCTGATGATGATGCACATTATGGCTTAGAACATTTTGGTTTTGATACAGATGATATTGAAAAAGATATAGAAAGACTAGTATCTATTGGTGCTGTGCACAAAGAAGGACCGATGGAGCAACCTGATGGAAGAAAAATTGGTTTTATTGCTGCGCCAGGTGGTATTCGAATAGAATTAATTCAGCCAGCTCCATAAATAATCTATTTTTTTCGAGTCCAGGGTATATCTCTGGGCTCGTTAATAGACTGCAAGCCTGCAGTTATGTATCCATAACAATATGCAAAAGCAACACCAGACTTATTTGGGCCAGATATACTTGGCACATGATCTGGCATTAACATATATTCATACCCGACTTCTTGATACGTCTTTAGGGCTTCAATCATATCTATTGAGCCTTCATCAGGAAAAACCTCCATAAAATCTAATTTTTTCCCTAAAATGTTTCTGAAATGAACATTAAATATCTTTTTTCGTTTTCCAAAATATCTTATTACATCAAAAATTTCTTTACCCGGATCTTCAAGCATTTCACTTACAGTGCCCTGACAAAAATTTAATCCGTGATAATCACTTTCATGCATTCCGATAAATTTTTTTAATCCATCTACTGTTCCTAAAACTCTTGTCACCCCCTTATATCCATTTGGTGTGTATGGATCATGCGGATGGCAAGCCAGCCTTACTTTAAATTCTTCTGCAACAGGGACTACTCTTTCTAAAAAATATTCAATTCTTTCCCAATTAGTATCTACATCTAGAACACCAGCTATTCCTGCTTTTTCATTTTGATTCATTTTTGACCAACGAAATGTAGAATTAATTGAACCTCCTCTACCTTTTTCATTTTCAGACCTAGGTATTCCAATAATATTCATATTGTACTTAACAGCAGGTATTCCGACACTAGAACATAGTTCTATTATTTTTTGTATTGATTCTATTTCCCTGTCTCGTTCTGGTGATTTTCCAAGCATAATATTTGGGCTTTGGGATTCTTCAAGTGGACGGGAAGAAAGAGGAATCTGAACCATATCTAATTTCAACCCATTTTTTTCAAGTATTTCAATATGCTTTTCTAAAATTTCCTTTGTCCATTCATGTGGATTAATAGATGAAAATTCTCCTTTTTCATTCTCTCTAAATGGGTCGGTACAAATGTTATTGACTCCTAATTGAGACCACACTTCTAGATCAGATAAGTTCCTTGGTGCTACTTGAGTTCCTATGTACATTATTTACCCCTTATTTATTTTGGTATTGATTAAATTTTTCCAATTATTATATTTTTTATTTATTTTTTTGTAAGAACCTTTTTGAGGTAAAAAATTATTATAATTATCGTAATCTAAAGAACCTTTAGAAATACTTATTAATGATAATTTGGCTACTCCTAGTGATGTCATTTCGCTATTTTGTGCTACTTTTACTTCAATTGCTAGCGCGTTAGATAGAAATTGATTGAAAAATTTACTTTGAGATAAACCTCCATCAACCTTTATACTTCTGATTTTATAATCAATAGTGTTTTCAATTGTTTCAATTATTGATTTTGTTGAAAAGGCAACCGATTCGAACCCAGCTCTTAATATATCGTGTTTACTAGTAGATGAATTTATATTTTCTAGGCTTGCTCTTATATTTGCATTCCAAAAAGGAGCTCCTAGGCCATTTAATGCAGGAATCACCAAAGTTTCTGTGAACTCGCTCTGATTCAATGACTCTTCAATTTGATCATTATTTTCAAAAATATTTATATTTTTTAGCCACTCAATTAAAGACCCTGCAGACAAAATACTACCCTCTAAAGCATGAATTGTTTTATTATCTATTTTACTTGCTATTGTTGAAAGAAAATTTTCATTAAAATCATATCTTTCTTCTCCTGTATCTATCAGTAAAAAACCTCCTGTTCCATATGTACATTTTATTTCTTGGAACTTGTCTTTTTTGTGTCCAAATAAAGAAGCCTGCTGGTCTCCCAATATGCTATTTATAGGTATTTTTTTACCTAAGATGTCTTCACTTAAAAATCCAAAATTGTAATTTGATTGAACTACTTTTGGAAGAATAGATTTAGGTATATTAAGTAATTCTAATATTTCATCATCCCATTCTTCTTTTTCCGTATTATAAAGCCCTGTTCGAGAAGCATTTGAGATTTCTGTTAGGTGTGGATTTCCTTCAACTAAATTAGTTAATAACCATGAGTCAATCGTTCCAACACATATATTTTCAGTGTCTGACAGGGCTTCAATATTTTTTAGTGCCCAAACAATTTTTGAAAAAGAAAAATATGGATCAACCTTTAATCCAGTTGATTTATTAATTATAGATTCTAATTTAGTATCCTTTATATTTTTGCAAAGCTCTATACCTCTTAAGCATTGCCAACTTATAGCAGGGCTCAGTGGCAACAATGTTTCTTTATGCCAAAATACGATAGATTCTCTTTGATTAGTTATCCCAATTGATAAAATATTTTCTTTATTAATTTCAGGTATATTTATTGCTTCTATCAAAGTTTCTTTAGCAGTAATCAAAATTTCTTCAGGATCTTGTTCAACCCAACCATTCTCAGGATATATTTCTTTTGTTTTTCTTTGGCTGCTGTTTATGAGATTAAGTTTATGGTCGTAAATAACAGTTCGAGTAGAGGTACTTCCTTGATCTATAGCTACTATATAGTTATTTTTATTTATCATTTGATTATTTTATCATCAGGGTTTTCAGGCATAAAAATTATATCAAATTGGGATTATCGCTTTTAACGTTTTATTTAAACAAAATAAGATCTATAATCTGACAATGACTTTAGAAGAATTAATTATCTCGGTAGTAAGAATCTTTGCATCTCTTGTAGTGTTTAAGTTTAATTTTTTTGGAGCAATTTTAGTTATTTTAATTGATTTTTCGGATCTTTTTATGATGAACCTGATTACCTTAGGCGGGGTTCGAAACTATCAATTTCTTGATAAATTTTTAGATCTTTTTTATATTGGTTATTTTCTAATAATTACTCTTAAATGGGAAAAATTATTAAGAAATATTAGCATTTTATTATTTATTTTTAGAATATTAGGATTTGTATTATTTGAGTTTTTTCAGAATAGATTGATATTATTTATATTTCCTAATGTTTTTGAATTTTGGTTTTTAGGAATTACTCTATTATTTTTACTTAAGTCAAATATAACTAATAGAAAAATAATTATAGTGCTTGTGGTTACAACCTTACTAAAAATGACTCAAGAATACATATTACACGTTTGGAAAGTATTAGATAACTATAGGGCTATTGATGTCTTAAATTCATTTCTGGATTGGTTCCGTTAAACTCTAGACAATTTTCTTCTTCTCCATCTGCTTAGACGATAAGCTCTCTTTTTTATCTTTAAGTTTTTAGGTCTTTCTGGCATAAAATTATTGCTACTATTGGATATTATTTTTTTACTCAATTTATTTGTGTCAAATATTTTTCCTTCGGACTTTTTGTTAGCTTTTAAGTTTGGAAGCTCTGATAAAAATTGTCCTGTTGCAGTATTGGTAGAAGCGACAAATTCTGGAGTTCCTTCACAAATAATATAACCCCCTTTTTCACCTGCCTCTGGGCCAAGCTCAATTATCCAGTCAGAATTCTTTATCATATCAAGGTGATGTTCGATCAATAATACAGAGTTTCCTGTATCGACAAGTGCATGCAATACTTCTAATAATTTTGAACAATCATCGAAAGATAACCCTGTAGTTGGTTCATCTAAGATATACAAAGTTTTTCCAGTTGATCTTTTTGATAGCTCTGTTGCTAATTTTATTCTTTGTGCCTCTCCCCCTGAAAGAGTTGTGGCTGGTTGCCCTAATTTTATATATCCTAATCCAACTTTATTTAAGGTTTCTAATTTTTTGCTTACACCAGGTATATTTTTGAATATGTGTGTTGCTTCTTCAACTGTTTTGTCTAAAACATCAGCTATCGATTCTCCTTTGAATTTAATATCTAACGCATCGTTGTTATATCTTTTACCATTACAAACTTCACACGGTATAGTGACATCAGGTAAAAATTGCATCTCAATTTCTTTGTAACCCGCACCAGAACAATCTTCGCATCGACCTCCTTTTACATTGAATGAAAATCGTCCAGCTTTATAGCCTCTACTCATAGCTTCAGGCATTTTAGAAAATAATTCTCGTATGGGCGTAAAAAGGCCAGTATATGTAGCCGGATTAGACCTAGGAGTTCTTCCTATTGGAGATTGGTCTATTACAATGAGTTTATCTATATTCTCTAAACCCTTTATCTCTCCATATTTTCCTTCTCTTACTGACTTTCTGGACATTTTCTTTAACAAAGCATTTGATAAAACATCATTAATTAATGTACTTTTTCCAGAACCAGATATACCTGAAACACACACAAATTTATTCAATGGTATTTTTACATCAATATTTTTGAGATTATTTTCTACTGCACCTTTTATCTCAATATAATTTTGACTTCCTTTTTTTCTTTTCTTTGGAACCCCTATTTCTTTTTTTCCCGATAGATATAAACCCGTCAAAGATTTGGAGTTATTCATAATCTGCTTTGGAGTTCCTTGTGCAATTATTTCACCCCCATATGCTCCTGCTCTGGGACCCATATCAATAATTTGGTCTGCAGATTTCATAACATATTCATCATGTTCAACTACGATTACAGTATTTCCTATATCTTTCAAATTAATTAAAGTTTTAATCAACTTCTCATTATCTATTGGATGCAATCCTATAGATGGCTCGTCACATACATATAGGACTCCAGTTAGTCCTGCCCCTATTTGAGTTGCAAGCCTTATTCTCTGTCCTTCTCCTCCTGAAAGAGTAGAAGACATTCTATCTAAAGTAATATATCCTAAGCCAACCTCTTTCAAAAAAGATAACCTTGAGTTAATTTCCTTAAAGATTTCTTCTGAAATCTTTTTTTCAGAAGAAGAAAGTTTTCTAGTTTCTTTTGCGTTTTTATTTATCCATTCATAGCATTTATCTATAGATAAACTTGTCGCTTCCATAATATTTTTACCTAAAACGAAAACAGATAAAGATTCAGGCTTCAGCCTTTGTCCTTTACAGTCAGAACATGGGCTTTCTGACATAAATTTCAAAATCTCTTCTTTAATCTTTTCTGAGTCTGTGTTCAGATATCTTTTTTCTATAGATGGAATCAACCCTTCAAAGTACCTAAGTATATATTCAATGTTTTCTTGGTCATATTTTTTTTCAAAATCTTTGTCTATGACTCCATAGAAAAGAAGATTTAGTATAGATTTATCCATATCTTTTATAGGTTTGTTTTTATCTACATCAAGTTCTTCTAAAATTGAATTAAAATTATTTTTATCCCACCTTAAGACTATTCTTGCATCATCTATTACAGACATGCTATTTTCAGCTAAAGAAATATTAGGATCCCTGATTAGTAACTGAGGGTCTACTTCTAGGGAAAATCCAAGCCCTGTACATTTTTTGCATGCGCCAAAAGGTGTATTGAAGGAAAAGCTTCTAGGCTCAAGTTCTGAAAGAGATATGCTACAATCTACGCAAGCTAAATCCTCTGAGTAGATTATTTCTTCATCATTTATTTTCTCAACAGAAATGACACCATTTCCAAACTTCAAGCCAGTTTCTACAGAAGAAGCTACCCTATTTTTGTCCACTTTATTATTAATAATCAATCTATCAACAACAATATCTATGTTGTGCCACTTATTTTTTTCTAAATTAATTTCATCTTCTAGGTCAAAAATTTCTCCATCAATTCTGACTCTTGAAAAGCCATCAGACTTGATTTTTTCAAGAACTCCTAAATGCTGACCTTTCATATGCTTTATTACAGGAGACAGAATTACAAATCTTGTATTTTCTTCAAAATTTAATATGCTTTCTACTATCTTTTGTGTGTCCTGCTTTTGAACTAATTTTCCACAGTTATAGCAATGGGGAATTCCTATTCTTGAAAAAAGCAATCTAAAATAATCATATATTTCAGTTACTGTTCCAACAGTTGATCTGGGGTTCTTCGAAACCCCTTTTTGATCAATAGAGATAGAAGGTGACAATCCGTCTATCTGATCAACATCAGGCTTTTCCATTCTACCTAAAAATTGCCTTGCATATGCAGACAAGGATTCCACATATCTTCTTTGTCCCTCAGCATATAAAGTATCGAAAGCTAAGCTACTTTTTCCAGAACCTGATACTCCGGTAATAACTACAAACTTTTCTCTTGGAATATCTAGATCAATATTCTTTAGATTGTGCTCTCTTGCACCCTTAATTGTTATTTTGTCCGATTTCAATATTTTAGGTCTTTATTATCTAATATTACAAATAACTCAAAACGTTTTCGACAAAAGAGTTATGATCATTTGTCAATTACATACTATTATCTTCTAACCTAGGATGCACAACTTTATGACAACTGTAATATAAATTCAACATATAGGAAATTTAATTTATTTCATTAGTAGTTGCTTCTCGAACATTTATTTAATATGATAAAAATCATTCTTAGTCGCAAAATATGAATAGTAAAAAAAAAATAATTGAAGAAATCGATAAACTAGTTGAGGATATTCAAGTCAGCTCAGTCTTAAGTGATAATAGATATATTAATAAGATTTTTTCAGAAAAAATAATTCCGGTATTATTTGAAATAAAAACTAACTTAGAAGTTAGCAATCCAGTCCAAATTGAATTTAAAGAAAAAATTAATTATTGTGTGGCAACCACCTCTGATATCGTAGATCTTAACTCTAATTATTCAGTTTTTTATTCTAGAATTAGAATATTAAGAGAAAATATCTTATCAAAAATAAAGTAATGGGTACTACTTCAAAAAATAATATAAATATTACTTGGGATGACGAGAATGATTGGGGTAAATTTTCTGAACTTATAATTGACTCAATACATACAACTTTAGCGTTTGAAAAAATAGAAAAAAATTTGATTATTAATGTGTATTTTGTTGATAATAATCAAATCAAAGAATTAAATAACCAATACCTAAAAAATAACTATGAAACTGATGTATTGTCCTTTAATTTTTACGATGGCTGGAAAGATGGAAAAATAATAGAAAAAAAAGGACTTTTCCCAGGAGAAGAAAATTTAAATGAATTGGGAGAGTTATATTTGTCAATTCCGAAAATAATTCAACAATCTCAAGAAAATAATTTAACTTTTCTAAAAGAATTATCTACAATGGCTGTTCATGGGACACTTCATCTTTTAGGATATAATCATGAAGTTTTAAATGAAGAAAAAATAATGTTTTCTAAAACAAGTAAAATATTAGAAAATATTTCTTTAAAAGAATAATTATGACCTTAAAAAGAGAAGTTTTATATCAAAAATGGCGACCTAGAAAATTTGCGGATGTGGTTGGTCAAGATCATATAACTTTAACATTAAAAAATTCATTGCTAAGAGATAAGTATGCTCATGCGTACTTGTTTACTGGTCCAAGAGGGACAGGAAAAACCTCTACAGCAAGAATCTTGGCTAAAGCATTGAATACTGAGAGAGACTCACAAGGTGAGCCATTGTTAGATACAGAGATTTCACTAGATATTGATTCAGGTAAATTTTTAGATCTTATTGAAATAGACGCTGCTTCAAATAGAAGAATAGATGATATTAGATCTTTATTAGAAAATGTTCAGTTCATGCCATCAAAAGGAAAGTATAAGGTATATATCATTGATGAGGTTCATATGCTCACTAATGAAGCATTCAATGCTTTATTGAAGACCTTAGAAGAGCCTCCTCCACAAGTTATAATGATATTGGCTACAACTGAGATTCAAAAATTGCCCGAAACAATAATTTCTAGATGTCAAAGATATGATTTTAGGAATGTATCTGACTCAGATATAGTTAGTAGATTGAGGCATATCTCGGATTCAGAAACAATTTCCTGTGATGATGATTTGTTATGGTTTATTGCCCAAAATTCCTCTGGTTCTCTAAGAGATGCTTGTAATCTACTCGAACAATTATCAGTTGCTTTTGAAGATTTATCCATTGAAAACGCTAGAAGTTTATTTGGAATAATGGATGAAAATATTTCATTGGAAATTTTTAATAATATTATAAAAAATGATCAAGAAAATCTTATTGTTTTGCTTCAAGACTTAAGGGTTAAAGGTGTTGACTTCAGAATGCTATCTTCATCTATTATTGACGCTTTGAGATTAGGCGTTTTTACTTCTAATGGCATAATTACCTTGGAAGGCTATTCTAAAGACCATTTACTGGCAGTTAAGAAAACTTTTGATGGCATTCCTGCTAAAAAATTACTTTCTATTCTTGAAAAATTATTAAGCCTGATTTCTATTAGAACAGAATCATTTGATGTTTTGCTTGAATCTGCTTTGATTCATCTTTCCTATATTTTTGATGTAAATAATAAAAAAATAGAAGCTCCAGCAATAGAAGTTCCAGAAAATGATAAGCCTTTAATAAGTGATAATTCAACTCAAAATATAAGCATAAAACAATCAGTTAATACTTCTGATCCTGCTAAATTAGAATCAATTGAAGAAATCGAAAAAGATTCAAATACGGTTCAAACTGAAGCTAATATTGTTACACCTGAAATCCATAATTCTCAGGAAAAAGATGAGTGGGAAAAAGTTCTATTTGACCTAAGGAGAGTGAAATTTGGGAAAATGGTACTTGGAGGCCTTCTTAGAAATGTAGAAATTCCCAAAAGGATTGATGATAAATTAGCTTTAAAATTTAAAAGTAAACACCTTCATGATTTATTCAAAGCTGAATGGAAAATAGATTTAGCAAGAGAAGCGGTAAAGAATGCTGTAATAAAAGTTTATGGGGATAAAATAAAATTAGTTCTGGAAGAACCTGAAGAAGAGAAAAAAAATAATGCTGATGGAACTAATATACTAGATAGTAGTATTGTTAAGTCAGCTTTGGCTATGGGTGCAAAAATTGAAGAGGAAAAGGAAGGATAAGTAATGTTTGACAAGATGAAACAAGCTGGCAGCTTAATGAAACAAATGAATAGCTTAAAAAAGAAAATAGATAAGTTAGAAACCTTATCTGAGTCGAAAGATGGAAGGATACAAGTAACTATACAAGGAACTTCTAAAATAAAGTCTATAAAAATAGATGACGAACTTTTAGAAAATATTTCATCTAAAGATTTAGAAAAAAGTCTTATTAACACAGTAAATGATGCCTTAAATAATGCAGAAAAGTCGTCAAAACAAATTATGTCTGAAATGACTGGAGGGCTAAACATACCAGGTTTATAATATGTCTCCAGTTAATAAATTCCCATTTATGCCTAGAGCTTTAAGTCAATTAATAGAATCATTTAGACTACTTCCAGGAATTGGTCCTAAAACAGCTCAAAAATTGGCTTTTTCAACCTTAAAGATGTCATCTGAACAAGTCAAAGATATATCTAATTCGCTTGCAAATATAAAATCTGAAATTATATATTGTCAATACTGTCAGAATATATCTGAAAATTCAATTTGTAATATATGTACGGATAATAATAGAGATAATTCTATAATTTGTGTGGTTGAAGAGGTTATGGATGTTTATGTTCTAGAAAAATCAGGTGCTTTTAAAGGAAAATTTCATGTTTTGCACGGCTCTATATCTCCTGCGAATGGAATAGGTCCAGATGAAATAAGAATTAAGGAACTAGTAAATAGGGTTCAATCTGATTCTTTGATAAAAGAAATTGTTATAGCTACAAATCTGAATCTAGAAGGTGAAGCAACTGCAATGTATATAAACCAAATTTTTTCAAAATCTGAACATAAAATAAAAATTACGAGGCTTGCAAGAGGACTTCCGTCAGGTTCAGATATTGAATATGCAGATGAGACAACTATCTTGCATGCGATGGGATCTAGAGTAAATATTGATGAAAGCTTATAGAAAAAAAAAGAAATATTTACAAAGTGAAGCAATAGTCTTAAAAGTTTTTGATTTTGCTGAAGCAGATAAAATCTTTACACTTCTTACACCTGATAACGGAATAATACGAGTAGTTGCTAAAGGAGTAAGAAAGCCAAAATCTAGAATGGGAGGACACATAGATGTTCTATCGAAAGTTAATGCTTATATTTCCTTAGGCGATAATCTAAGCAATATATCTCAAGTTGAAATAATCAATAATTATCCTGTGTTAAAGAAAGATCTTTCTTTAATATCTATTGGTTTTTATTTACTTGAATTGTGTGAAAAATTTTCAGTTGAAAATGATCCAAATAATGATATATATTATCATCTTTCATATTCTCTAGATATTCTTCAAGAAAATTCTGAAAATGCATTAATTGTAAGATGGTTTGAAATCACATTATTAATGATTTCTGGATTTTTACCAGAACTATACAATTGCTTAATAAGCGGTGAAGAGCTAGATGAAGGAGACCATCTGTTTTCATCTGTTAATGGAGGGCTCGTTAATAAGCAATATGCAACTACAACCGATAGTTACATATCGATAGATAAAAATTCAATTAAGGCTTTAAGGTATCTTTCAAATAATGGATGGCCAGAAGTTCAGAAAATTAATTTTGGTGCAAATACCTTAGAAAAACTTAAAATTGTAATGAGAAAATATATACAAAATATTACTAATTCTCAAATAAATTCTGAAAAATTTTTATCAAGGGTTATTTGATTTTTTCATAGGAAGAATTGAACAAAGAATTATTCCCGAAACAGCTATTACTCCACTCATAATCGATATGCCTGCAAAATTATATTGAGAATATATAAATCCTGCAAAAATTGGAGCCATAAATCCAATTAATGACATCCCTATAAAATTTAAGGCCGTTCCACTTCCTTCGCTTCCTTTAGGTACCCTATCCATTGTTGCAGCTGTGACAATGGGCATAACTGAAAAGAAGAACATGCCTAGAAGAGTGATCAGTATGATTAGCCCTAAACCTTCATCGAATATTAAAAATAAGAATAGATATATTGCCATTAATGTCATAGAAACTTGAATAACTGGTTTTCTGCCAAATCTATCTGACAGAATACCCATTATTGGTGTTGAAATTATTCCCGCGGCAGTAATTAAAGCTATATGCCAACCAATAACTAAAGCGGAATAATTCAGCTCTTCTTTAAGATATACAGCTAAAAATAATTGAAACGATGAATGTATGCTTGCCCTCATCGCTCCTAATAGTATTAAACCCAATACGACTTTATCTTTAATTAAACTTTCTGTTCGTAATTTATATTCAGCAAAAGACCAATTGGAATCTGATTCTGAACCAGCAGACTTAAATAATATCAACACTAAAAATCCAGTTAAAATCATTGGAATAATAAGAAAGAGTGAAACATTTTCCCACCCAAACCCACTAAATTTAATAAATGAACCTAACGCCACTCCTGAAATCAGCCCTCCTATTACAGGTGGCCCTATCGTATTGCCAATTTGTGCACCTGTTAGGTGCATTGATAAAGCAAAACCTTTTTTATCAGGATATCTAGCAGCTAAAGTACCAAAAGCCGGAGCATGCCAAAAGCTTGTACCAAACCCTATAAGAATTACTGAAAGAATAATTACTGCGTAGATACTCGAAATGCCTAACAGAAGGTAGCCTAAAGCAATAGTAAACATAGAGATTGCTAATAACCAAGCTATTTTTCTTCTATACATATCAGAAAGTATTCCCGCAGGAATATTTGAAAGGCCACTAGAAACATTTAAAGCAGAAAAAATTGCACCGTATGCAACATCTGATAAACCCATAGAAACTTTTAACATTGGTCCAATTACTGTGAGCGCACCTTGTCCAAAATGTTTGATCCCATGACCCAAAGATAAGCCTATAACGAGCCCTAATCCAGTTTTTGAATTATTATTATTTTTCATATTGAAATATGTTTATTAAAGCTTTTATTTATATAATATTTTTAAGTTAGCTACCTATTTATATCATGTTTTTTTTAAGTAGAATCAATAAAATTGCACGTTACACCACAATTGGATTTACGATATTTGGTTTTTTATTGTCTTTGTTTTATTCACTAGTAAGCTTTATTTTTATATGTCCTACTAGTAACGCTTGTCCTTCTAATCCCTTGCCTGCTATTTTGTTGATTTTTATTGTTACTACTTTTTTTTCTATATTTGGATTGTTTTTTGGTATGATTCTTATAAAGCTTTATGATCTCTTTAAAGTAGAATAATTTAAGTAAAATAAATTTTTGAGGTAAACATGGCAGATAATAAATATGATGTTATAGTTATTGGAGCTGGGCCTGGAGGCTACCATGCTGCCATTAGAGCAGCTCAACTAGAGATGAAAGTATGTCTAATCGAAAAAGATGATGGAACTGGCAACGGGGGTCTAGGAGGAGTTTGTTTAAATTGGGGATGTATTCCTTCTAAATCTTTATTGAAAAATGCAGAACTATTAAATGAAATGAAAAATCCTGATGAATGGGGATTTTCATTTAAGGAATTTAAGGCAGACATCTCTAAGGCAATTGATAGATCTAGGGAAGTTTCAAAAAAACTTACTCAAGGTATCGAATTTTTAGTCAAAAAAAACAAAATAGATTTAGTTATGGGAACTGCACAATTAACTTCTTCAACTAATGTCAAAGTTGGAGAAAATTCTTACACTGCCGGTAATATTATTATAGCTACTGGTGCAAAACCTAGATCTTTACCAAGCTTAGAGATTGATAAAAAACTCATAATCACTTCAAGGGAAGCGTTAGAATTAAGAAATAAGCCTAAATCTATAGCAATAATTGGTGCATCTGCTATTGGGTGTGAGTTTGCATACTTTTTTAATGCTTATGGGGTTGAGATTACTCTATTTGAAATTATGGATAGAATTGTCCCTAAAGAAGACTCTGATATTTCTAAAGAATTGCAAAGACAATTTACTAAACAGGGTATTATTTGCAACACATCTTCATCAATTACTAATGTGAAAAAGAATAAAAATTCTGTAACTTTGGAGTTTGAAATTGATGGGAAAAAACAAACAAAAGAATTTGAAAAAATAATGCTTGGTGTTGGTATACAACCTAATACTGAAAATCTAGGATTATCTGAAGCAGGAGTCAAAATTAATGAAAACGGTTTTATTGAAGTAGATGAATTCATGAAAACAAATGTTAATGGAATTTATGCTATTGGTGATGTAACAGGTAAATTACCCCTTGCTCACGTTGCATTTGACCAAGGCATTCTTGCATCAGAGCATATTGCGGGACATGAAGTTGAAGGAATAACGGATTATTTAAGTATGCCAAGATGTACTTATTGCTCTCCTCAAATAGCCAGTATTGGCATTACTGAAGAAGAGGCTAAAGATCAAAATATAGATTATCAGGTAGGAAAAGTTCCTTTTCAAGTCGCAGGTAAATCAATAGCAATAAATGATTATAATGGCTTTGCAAAGATCATATCTAATAAATCTACTGGAGAGGTAATTGGTGCCCATATTATAGGGGCTGAAGCCACAGAAATGATAGGAGAGATTGGTATGTTGAAGTATCTAGAAGGAACTACAGAAGAACTTCATAGACTTACCCATGCTCATCCAACATTATCAGAGGTTATTAAGGAAGCTGCGGCTAATACTCATAATCAGGCCATACACTTCTAATTACCAATCAAGATTAATTTCTAATTCAGCAGTTATTGATTCAAACCACTCTATTACTTCAGGGTGGTAAGGGATACCGTTTGACCCTCTTTCTAACCTAGACTCATATTCTGCAAGACCTGGGTAAATTACTCGATCATGACCAGGAGCAGGAGGGGTGTTTTTCAAACCATTTAGAAAATCATCCATATTTTTTTTGAATGTTTTAGTATCACTAAAGCAATCAATATTATATGCGGCAAAATAATGGCCATTCCCACCTAAGAAACCAGCCTGAGCACCCCCTAACATTGAGCACATTATGTCTACAATTGCTGCAAATGCATATCCTTTGTGTGATCCATTTTCTCTATCTCCACCAAATGGCAGCATATATAATTCTTTCAATCTACCATCTTCGTGAAAATCTTCAGAATCTAAAGATTTTTCTTTCATAATTGGTGTTCCGTCACCATTAGCCAACCAGTTAGAGGCAACTGGAACTTTTAGCCTTTCAAGTAATTTTATTTTGTTGCCAGCAATTTGAGTAGTTGCTGCATCAAACATAAAGTAAGCCTCTTTATCTGCTGGCGCTGCCCAGGCAATAGGATTCGTACCAAATCTTGGTTCTGCCCCATAAGTTGGAAGCATGGCAAATCCGCCCCCACCACTCATACATACGCCAATCATATCTTCATCAACTGCCATCTTTGCATGAAACCCTGCTGCTCCTAGGTGTCCTGCATTATTCAGTGTTGCAATTCCAACTCCTGCTTCTTTTGCTTTTTCAATGGCCATTTTCATTGCCTTTGGAGCAGTAACAATACCTAGACCTGAGTCTCCATCAAGTGATAGAGTTGCACTCGTTTCGTTTTTAATCTTAATTTTAGGAGTTGGATTAATTTTCTTTTGTTGGTAATTTTTTACGTAAGATCGAAGCATGTTTGAAACACCATGCGTATCTACACCATTAAGATCTGCATAGATAAGTACATCCGCAGAGAGCTTAGAGTCACTTTCACTAACACCCATTTTCATAAAAATTTGTGACACCACATTATGCATTTTTTTATGATTTATTCTTATTGCCTCATCGTCTGATACATGAAATCTCTCTAACATTTTTGCCCCTCAATACTTTTTTATTTATTATAAATTTTAGATTTTTCTAAAAAGCTAGTATTCATATGATTTAACGATGATTTTATTTTAGAATCTAAAATTTTCAAGCTTGAGATAACTCTCAGTCTCCTATATTCAGGAATCTCTTGTTCGCTAATGGATTCTAATTCTATTGAGAAATTAAGAATTTTTTCTTCTATAGAAAGATTGCTTTCTATCACACTTATTTCACTAACAAATTTTTCTTTGCTAGTTGATACCTCTATTCCATTTACTACATTTTTTATGATTTTGTCCAATGACGTTTTAGGGTTTTTCTTTACATTTTTTATGATTTTTTCAACATATACACTAGAGATTTTTCCTTCTATGAAAGGTTTTGCTATCTCATTTTGTAAATCAAAATCTTCTAAATCAGCTATTGATCTTGCTTCTTTGAATGTTAGTTTACCTTCATCTAAATAACTCAATAATTTAGGATCCAATTTCTTAATTAATGATTCATAATGATGAATTGTACCTGGGGTTATTCCGGTCCTTCGGCTTAATTCCTGCTGAGAAATTTTTCTTGATTTTCTAAATTCAATGAATTCTTTAGCAATTGTTGTTGGAGACTTTAATCCAGAAAAATATATTTCTGATAAATTAGTTGCCTCTATGTCAAAAATAGATTCTTTGATAGTACATTCAATTTTTGATTTATTATTATTCTTTGCCATTCGTAATAGCTTTTCTCCACTATATAAAACAAAATGATTATCTTCTTTCAAAAGAACAGGTTTCTTTTGGGAAGAATTTATTTTATTTACTAAATTTTTTACTGGCTCATACTTATGTATAGGATGAGTTGGTTGGATAACTATATCATTTAAAGAAACTTTCATATTTCCCCTCTTTATTTATCTTTATGCTTAAATTTTCTAAGTTCTAAATTTTAATTTCAAAAATTGTCCTTGCTGGGAAATAATAATTCTGAAAAACCTTTTAGTTTAGAATTTTTTCAATATAATGATCATAAATAACAGAAAATAAACTTAGATAATGGAAAAAGTAAAAAATAAAATACCCCCGTATGTTTCATTCAAAACATTCCAAACATTTTTAGAATTTTTGTCTGAAGGAATGCCAAATAGAATTGACAGGAGTGTTTGGCTAAATAAATTTTCAGGTTCTAATGGAACCCAGATTATGACTGCTATAAAATTCTTTAATCTAATTGATAAAGACGGTGCGCCAAATGATGATTTCAAGAATCTTGTGTCTAGAGATTTAGATTTACAGAAGAAAATTTTTAGAAAACTTCTATATAAGTATTACTCACCTATATTTAACTTGGATCTAACAAGTGCAACTAAAGCACAGTTAAGAGAATCTTTTAGAAGTTTCGGTACTAAAGAAGGTGTAATCGTTAAGTGTGAATCTTTTTTTATACAAGCAGCAAAATATTCAAATATTATGCTTTCCTCTCATATTCTAGCTAGGCGGCACAATACAAATGTTTCTGAAAAAACTAAATCAAAGGCAACAAAATCACAAGCAGATTTTGTTTTAGAAAATAATAAAAAAAATCTTGAAACAAATATTAATCTTGCAAGAATGATTCTAGATAAATATCCTGATTTTGACCCTAACTGGAATGATGATGTCAAAAAATCTTGGATTGACTCTCTTACCAAGCTTTATGAAAGCTTAAAATAAAAAAGGCTGAATTTATTCAGCCTTTTTTATTATTAATTGCGTAATTATTTATTACATTCCCATGTCCATACCACCCATACCTCCACCAGGCATACCGCCAGGCATTGGAGCTTCAGGCTCAGGGACATCAGTGATTAATGCTTCGGTAGTTAGAATCATACCCGCAACAGAGGCAGCATTCTCTACAGCAGCTCTAGTCACTTTAGCAGGATCTACTATTCCCATTGTAATCATGTCTCCATATTTTCCTGATTGAGCATCAAAGCCATAGTTGGCTTTTTTACTTGTTGAAACTTTTTCTAGAATTACAGCTCCTTCAAATCCTGAATTTTCAGAAATTACTCTTATAGGTTCTAAAAGGGCTTTTTTCAATATTTCAACTCCAGTATTTTCATCAGGATCTTCTAATGTCAAAGATCCAAGCGCATCAGATGATTTTATCAATACAGTTCCTCCACCAGGAACAATTCCTGATTCAACTGCAGCTCTTGTTGCTGATAAAGCATCTTCTACTCTTTGTTTCTTTTCCTTCATTTCAATTTCAGTTGCAGCTCCAACTCTTAAGATTGCCACACCACCAGATAGTTTAGCTAGTCTTTCTTGAAGCTTTTCTCTGTCATAGTCTGATGTAGTTTCTTCTATTTGACTTTGAATTTCTTTCATTCTTCCTTCTATTTCAGGCTTAGCTCCTTCTCCATCTACAAAAGTTGTATCATCTTTTTTTACAACAACTCTTGCACACTTACCAAGGTCATCTAATGTAGCTGAATCAAGTTTTCTTCCTACTTCTTCAGAAACAACGTTTCCTCCTGTAAGAATAGCAATATCAGCTAGCATAGCTTTTCTTCTATCACCAAAGCCAGGTGCTTTTACAGCAGCAACATTAATAGTTCCTCTAAGTTTATTCACAACAAGTGTTGCTAATGCTTCTCCTTCTACATCTTCAGCGATAACAAGAAGAGGTTTTTTAGCTTGTAAAACTTTTTCTAGAACCGGTACTAAATCTGAAACGGCAGATATTTTTCCATCAGTAATTAGAATGTATGGATTTTCAAGTACAGCTTCTTGCGTGTCAGGAGATGTAACAAAATAGGGAGATAAAAATCCTCTATCAATTTGCATTCCTTCTACGTAATCAGTTTCATAATCAAGTGTTTTTGATTCATCTACTGTTATAACTCCATCTTTTCCAACTTTGTCCATAACGCTAGCAATAAGATTTCCCATTTCATCATCATGTGAAGATAATTTTGCTACATTAGAAATTTGATCTGTTTCTGACACTGGAATTGACTGACTAGAAATAGATTCTCTTACAGAAACTAATGCTTTATCAATTCCTCTCTTGATAGCCATTGGATCTGCTCCAGCTGCAACAACTTTAAATCCTTCAGCAATAATAGCTTGTGCTAAAACTGTACTAGTTGTTGTTCCATCTCCTGCGTCATCGTTTGTATTTTTTGAAGCTTCTTTTAAGAGTTGAGCTCCCATATTTTCGAACGCGTCTTCAAGATCTATTTCTTTTGCGATTGTTACACCATCAGAGTTTACTTGAGGAGGGCCAAATTTTTTATCAACTATAATATTTCTACCTCTTGGTCCTAATGTAACCTTTACTGTATCTGCAAGAATATCTATTCCATTTTTTAATCTCGTTCTTGCGTCTGCTCCGAATTTTAAGTCCTTTGCTGGCATTTTATTTAATCTCCATAGTTATTGTGTTTTTTATAAATTTGTTAGTGTTATCCAACGATTGCGAGTATATCGCTTTCTCTTACTATTAAATATTCTTTACCACCTTCAGAATATTCTGTTCCTGCATATTTGGAATATATAACTTCGTCCCCATTTTTAACTGATAAAGATATAGTTTTTCCATCATCATTTACTCTTCCTTCTCCAGCAGCCACAACTTTACCTTTTTGAGGTTTTTCTTTTGCTGTGTCAGGAATAATTATTCCACCTGAGCTTTTAGAGTCATCTTCTTCATTAGGCTGAATTATTAGTCTATCTCCCAATGGTTTAAGTTTAAGTGCCACTTAGTTATTCCTTCCTCTTTTATTGAGTTTTAGGTACTCAAATAAAAATTGATTTATGATTTTACACCTTCTATTTTAAAATATTTTGAGAACCTGTCAAATAGAAAGCATCGCATAACAAAATTTACAAAAGAATGATGTTACCTAGAAGTTAGAGCTCCGCCGTTGATATTTATTGATTGGCCTGTGATAAATCTAGCCCTATCGCTTGCTAAAAATGTAATTAAATCTGCAACTTCATCATCAGTTCCAACTCTTCCCATTGGAATAGATTCAGCTCTACTTTTCCAAAGAGCCCCTCTACCAAGTGGGTCTAATCTTGCAGTTTCGGTTTGTCCAGGACAAACTGAATTTACAGTAATTTTATTTTCTGCAAGTTCTTTTGAAAGTGCTTGAGTGAATCCATCTATAGCAAAATTAGCTGCATTATAAGCTGCCATTCTAGCATTTCCTTCTTTTCCTGCAGTTGAGGATAAGTTGATGATTCTTCCTCCTTCGTTTTGCTCAATCATTATTTTTGCTGCTATTTTTGAACATAAAAAAGATCCAAAAACTTTTATATCCATTACTTTTTTAAAAATTTCATTATCTAAATCAACAACAGGGACTCTATCCTCTCCATAAGGTGCAGCAGCATTGTTTACAAGAATATCGACTCTGCCAAATGTTTCTAAAGTTCTCTCAAAGAGTTCATTAACTTCAGTCTCTCTAGAAATATTAGTTGTCATAGTAAGAGCTTCAGAACCTTCATCACGAATTTGATCTGCAGTTGATTCAACATCCTTCCAGCCAACCTCTTTTTCATCTTCTGGGAATGTATTAGGGTCTCTTCCAGTACCAGTGACAACTATTTTTGCTCCTAACTTTGCTAACGATACTGCAGTTGCTCTTCCTATTCCTCTAAGCCTTCCAGCTCCAGTTACTATTGCTACTTTACCTAATAGTTCTCTATCCATTTTTAATGTTCCATCACAGTTCCGCCATTTTGATTAATAGATTGACCGTGTATCCAAGAAGCAGCCTCGGTACAAAGATATGCACAAAAATCTCCAACTTCCTCGTCTGTTCCATTTCTTCCAATTGGAGTTGTGTCAGCCATAGTATTCCATGTATCTCCTCTTCCAAGGACATCCATTCTATGTGTATCAACCGCACCAGGGCAGACTGCATTTACGTTAATGTTATGGGGCCCCAATTCTCTAGCCATAGATTGTGTCATTCCAACAATTGCAAAGTTAGCGCCATTATAAGCTAAGGTGTTTGCAGAGCCTTTTTTACCTGCAGTAGAAGAAATATTTACTATCTTCCCACCATTTCCACCATCAATCATGTGTTTTACCACGGCTTTGGTACAAAGAAAGGTTCCAGTTACTTTTATATCCATGACTTTTTGAAAAGTATCCTCACCTAAATCTAATATTGGGACTCTATCTTCAGCTCGGGCATAAGCTGCATTGTTTATCAATATATCTATTCTTCCAAATTCATTCATAGTGTCATCTACCATTTTTTGTACATCTTCTTGGCTCGTCACATTTGAGATAAGCGGCAACGCTTTTTGACCTTCATTTCTTATCTGTTCAGAAACACTTTCAATATCTCGCCATCCGATTTTTTTCTCATCATCTGGGAATGAATCAGGGCTTCTGCCAGTTCCGGTTACTACTACATCGGCACCCAGTCTAGCTAAAGCTACTGCAGCAGCTCTTCCAATTCCTCTCAATCTGCCGGCTCCAGTAACTATTGCAACTTTTCCTTTTAGTTCTTTTTCCATTTTTCCCTCAATTAATTATTTTTATAAATTGTTTCATTATTCTAATCTATTAATGCGTTTATTTTAACCAAAGAATTTTCAATATCATCAGTAATTATTGTTACGTGCCCCATTTTCCTACCAGTCTTTGCATCTTCTTTGTTGTAAAGCTTTAAATAGTGATTATCCATATTTTTTATTTCATTGAGTATTTCCTTATAATTTTTTTTATTAAAAAATTCTCCTAATATGTTTTTCATAACAGCCTTTTTATTTGATAAAGGTTTACAGATTTTTTTGTTTGAAACTATTTCACCTAATAAACCAAATTGAGAGATTGAATGAGTTTGTATTGTAAGGTGGCCTGAATTATGTGGTCTAGGTGCTATTTCATTGAAAAGTATTTTATCGTTAGTATTAAGAAACATTTCGATAGCTAAAATCCCAGTTAATTTTATTTCATTGATGAATTTAGTCGCTAATTCAATGGAATTTTTTTCAGTTTCTTTGGTAATTCTTGCAGGGTAAATAGATATATCTAGAATTCCATTTTTATGGATATTTTCTATTGGTTGGAAGTATTCAATATTTCCAAAGCTGTCCTTTCCTATGATTACTGAGAATTCTTTTTTGAAATTTACAACTTCTTCGATAATATAGTCAGTCTTTTCATCTAAATGCTGTAAATTATGTTCTGCGTCCTCACGATTATCAATTCTATATTGACCTTTCCCGTCGTACCCAAGAGTATTTGTTTTTAATATTATTGGAAAATTTATATTTGATTTCTCAATAACTGAAACTAGGTCATCTCCCTTGTTAAAACTAGTAAAGTTAGGAGTACTTATTCCACACCTAGTAAAATTTCTTTTCTCATTTAATCTATTTTGTGAAATAGAAAGAATATACGGACTAGGATTTATAGTAATATCTGTATTTAGAAAACTTAAGCTTTCTACTGGTATATTTTCAAATTCATAAGTTATGGCATCACATTGTTTAGATAGAAATTCTAAAGCTTCTTTGTCTCCATAATCTTTTCTAATATGAATAGCATTTGTACTTTTTGCTGGAGGATTTTCTGAAGGATCAATGAAATAAACTTTTTTATCAATGCTATCTAAATATTCGGATAACATTTGACATAATTGGCCGCCACCTATTATACCTATTGAATTATTTTCCAATTTTTATTCTAACCAAGTTCCAATATGACTATCTTTGGCCACATTCATGCTATTTTCAGAAATTCTATTTTTAATTCTTTTTGACACTTCTTTATCACTTAATGCTAATATTTTTCCTGCAAGTAAAGCAGAATTTTCTGCACCTGATTGGCCTATAGCTACAGTTGCAACAGGTACACCTTTTGGCATTTGAACAATCGATAATAAGGAATCTAAACCATTTAGATTAGAAGATTTTACAGGAACGCCAATTACAGGTAATTCAGTTATGGATGCAACCATGCCTGGAAGATGAGCAGCGCCACCTGCACCTGCTATTATTACTTTTATACCTCTATCTTTAGCATTTTTTGCAAATTCAAACATTAGATCAGGAGTTCTGTGAGCAGAAATAATTTTAGTCTCATGAGGAATTTCAAGTTCTCTTAGGACTTCAGAGGCTAGCCTCATAGTATCAAGGTCGCTTTTACTTCCCATAATAACTGAAACTAAAGGATCTTTTGATATCTTGCTCAATTTTAACTCCTATGTTTGTAAAAAATTAATTATAGCATCTATTGAATGTTCTGGTTCATCAAAAGTATTTTTATGATTTACTCCGTTTAATACTAAAAAATTATCTTTATAATTTTGATTCATAAGTTTTTCTGTTAAATCAAAATTATCATCTTTTTCGCCCATTACAATCAGATGATTTTCTTTTTTCCATTTAATTTTTTTATAAGCACCTTCCCAACTAAGTGCTTCTTTAAAAATTTTGCTATAAGTGAAATAATTTTCTTTTCCAGTTTTATCACCTAGCTTTTTCATTGCTAGAGATTTTTTCTTGAACCTTCTCTCTTCCAGCTTAGGCGAACCTGGGTGCATTCCTAGAGAAATTAATTTATTGATTTTTTTATTTTTAGATGCTAATTCAAATCCTGCTCTTGCGCCCATGGAAAATCCCATATAATCAAAATCATTAATTCCTAAATTTTCAATCAAATAATCAATATTTTTTGTCATCTCGGGAACTGTTAGTTTTCTTGAATCAATTTTTCCTTCATTTGAGCCGTGTCCTTCAAAATCAAAAACATGAACTGTTCTGACTGAAGATAATCTATCCACCCATCCAGTTTCTATCCAAGATTTTTTATTTTGAGCCATTCCGTGTCCAAGGATTAAACTTGGACCACTGCCAAACGATAAATAAGATGTCATCTGAGTCTTTTTATTTGAATATTTATATCTATTATTATAAAGTAAGTTTTTTTTATGGAGGTTATTTTGTCAGAAAATCTTGAAAAAATAGCGATGGTAGTAACAGCCCACCCCGATGACGCTGAATGGGGATGTTCAGGCTCTGTTGCGAAATGGACTAGGCTAGGATGGGATGTAATATATGTTCTTTGTACTGATGGCTCAAAAGGAACAGAAGATAGATCTATATCTAGTAAAAAACTTTCAGAAATAAGAGAAAATGAGCAAAGAGAGGCTGGAAAAATACTTGGCCTAAAAGCTATAGAGTTTCTAGGATATCCTGATGGATATTTAGAGCCTAGTTTAGATGTCAGAAAAGATATCTCAAGAGAAATTAGAAGATATAAGCCATCAATAGTAATTACTACAAACCCAAATAGAGATCTGCTTTCATCAGGATACATAGGGCATCCAGATCATTTCGCTGCAGGTGAAGCAACTCTATCAGCCGTTTTTCCAAGCGCAAGGGACCACTTAACTTTTCCTGAGTTGTTAGAAGAAGGTTTTGAACCTCATAAGGTAAAACAAGTTTGGATAAATATGTTTAATATGGGCAACAACAGTAATCCTAATTATTTTTTTAATCCTTTAGAAAAAGTAGATGTAGATACAGCTACTAATGCTCTTCTGGCCCATACTAGTCAAATATCTGACCCAGTACAAGCCAGAGAATTTCATCAAAGTAGAAGGGTAGACGTAGGAAAAATATGCAATACGCCTTATGCTGAAGCTTTTGCTAAGTTTGAGTTAAATTAATCTTTTATATTGCTTCAGATTCTGTGCTTTCCACTTTTTCATCTCTAATAGCATTGAACTCTCTATCTATTGACTGAGTGATCATTCCGCCGTCAGAGCTATGAAGAACAAATCTTGCACCAAGATCTATAGTTTTTTTAGTTCTCTCTTCGGTAAATCCATGAACCATTACAGGAATATTATGAGACTCAGAAACATTTATAATTTTAGTTAGAGTATCTAAGTATTCCTTATTTTCTAATTCATCTGGTATGCCCATTGATGTAGAGAGATCATTTGGACCCACAAAAACTCCATCGATTGGACCCTTAGAAATTAAATTATCAAGGTTATTTACTGCTGTAATACTTTCTATTCCAACGATCATAATCCTATGCCCATTCCTTTTGTGAAGATAATCTTTTGTTTTTTGACTTGGGAATTTTTCAGATTTTAAAACATCTTCAAAGGCTTTTCCTTTCAATGGATGTAATTGAACTTTCCAGGCGCACCTTTGAATCATTTCTGCGTCTTCACAATATGGAACCAAGACTCCATCAGCCCTTGAGTCTAATGCTATTGCTACAAGAGTTGGGTCTGGATCAGCAACTCTAACAATCACAGATAAGCCAACACTTTGACCTATAGCGACCATTCTTGCCACTTCACCTCTTGAATAAGAGCCATGTTCAGCGTCTATGATGACATAGTCCAAAGCTTTGGATGAGAACGCTGTAGCCCATCTACTTCCTTCAACAAAATTGATCATAGTTCCAAAAACCTTACCACCTGACTGTAAGGTCTTCTTAATGTCTTCTGGTTTCATAATTCCCTCTTTCTTAAACTTCTATTTCATTAAAACTTTCAATAATATAATCGGGAGGAGATAAATCTTTAGGGTATTCAAAATCCATTTTAATCCATGCAGTTTTGAACCCTATTTTCTTAGCACCTATTATATCTGTATATGGATTGTCGCCTATAAATATTACATTTTCAACATCTTTACTTGTTAATTTTAACTGTCTGAGAGTTTCTTGATATATTTCTATATCTGGCTTATTGTACCCAAAAATTTCAGAAGCAATTACGAAATTAAATAGCCCTTCAAGCCCAGTATTTTTAATTTTTTTAAATTGATATTCGTTACCATTTGTTACAACTCCAAAGTTGATATTTTGTTTTACTAGTTGTAACAAGAAATCTTTTACTCCGTCGTAAGGTTTTACAAGATTAATCATATTGTCGTAGTAGAATCTGTAAAAGTTTTCAAAATCTAGTTTGAATGTCGGGAATTTTAATTTAATTTCTGAAAAAGCATTTTTTATATCTATTGAATTATTTGGACTAAGTGTCCAGAAGAATGATAATGATTCTTCTAGTGTAAGTTTACTGTTGAAAACTTCATGCTCTTTATACAAAAGAGTAAATATTTCAGAGTATGCTTTTTTTCTATCAATTAAAGTGTCATCTAGATCAAAAACAACACCCTTATATTCCGATAATTTTATGTTCATTCCGTTCTAATTGAACCTTTTAAAAGAGCTGCTTCATCTGAGCACATGAAATAAATTATTTTTGCTATACCTTCTGGATTAACTAAGATTTTTTTAACATTTTTATACTCATCTTGATTCCCTGTTATATCTCTAGTAGTTTCAATTTGAGAATTCTTTAATGGAGTATCTACTGATCCTGGTAATATGTCATGAACTCTTATTCCATATTGTGAAAGCTTGTCCATCATTACTAAGCTTAACCCATGGACTCCACCTTTCGATGAACCATAAGCATATGATGAAGATCCTCCAAGTACACCTGCTCCGGAACTTGTTAATATGATCACACCTTTTTTTTGTTTGATCATATAATTAGAGACGTGCTTAACCATTAGATAGCTGCCTGTTAAGTTTATTCCTACCACCGAATCCCATACTTCGTCAGGAAATTCTTCTATATTAATTGAAGCACCTTGTAAAATGCCAGCAAGATTAATAAGAATATCTACTCCTTCCAACCATTGTTCAGCGGCCATCACGCCTCCTGAAACTTGATTGGAATCCCTTACATCAACATGCCAATATCTAATTTCATGCCCATCTTTGTTTAATTGATTAGTAAGCTCTATTCCTTCAGTGTCATTTACATCAAAAATTGCAACTTTTGCCCCATTCGTAGCAAATAGTGTCACAACTTCTTTTCCAATACCAGTTGATCCTCCGGTAATAATAACCTTTTTATTACTTAAGTCTAAGTTCATTTTTTCTCCAAAATTTTTTTATTAACTAAAGAATTTAGCCACGTTTCTTCTTTGTATTTTACCAGTAGCTGTTCTAGGAAGTTTTTCAGCAAAATGAATTTTTTCAGGCACCTTAAAGCTAGCTAAAGATTTAGAACAAAATTCCTGAATTTCATTCTCACTAACTTCAGAATTAGTTACCAAGGCCGCATGAACAACTTCTCCATATTTTTCATCTGGATGGGCAAAACATACTGCTTCGTTAACTGAAGGGTGATTGATAAGTATTGAATCTACCTCAAGAGGAGAAATCTTTTCTCCACCTCTATTTATAAGTTCTTTGATTCTTCCTGTTAAGTTTAGGTAGCCATCTTCATCAATAAAACCTTGATCTCCAGTTCTAAACCATCCATCAATATATGAGTCATCATTTGCTTCTTGATTATTATGATATCCACTGGTAACGTTTTCACCTTTGATAACAACTTCACCTATTTCACTTGAATTTAGCATTTTTCCTATGCTTTCCATGGACATAATATTTATATCCACTCCAGTTGGAATTCCTACGCTTCCTGCCTTTCTTTTGTTTGGCGGCAATGGGTTAGAGCTCATTTGATGGGAGGCTTCGGTCATTCCGTATGCCTCAAGAACTGGAGCTCCAAATCGTTTTTCTAAATCTTCTAAAACTGATGGAGCTAAAGCTGCCGAACAAGATCTTATTAATCTAAAAGATTTTTTAGGTGCGTTATCATCTTCTGCTCTTAATAGTAATATTTGATGAATTGTTGGAACAGCTGAGTACCAAGTGGCATTATAGTCTTTTTGAATTTTCCAAAATGCACTTGCTGAAAATTTTTCAGGTATAACTATTTCTCCTCCTGATGCTAATGTTGATAAAGCAACTCCAATAAGTCCATGAACATGAAATAATGGCATAACTACCATAGCTATATCCTGTTCAGAAAGTTCATAGGTATTTACTATATTATCTAGAGATTTTAGTAAGTTTTTATGCTTAAGAGGTACACCTTTGGGCCTACTTGTAGTTCCTGATGTATGCAAGAATAAGCATGAGTTGTTATTAGTTGGTTTATTTGTATCATTATTACCTGAAAGCTTTCCTTCAAAACTTAGACTTAATTTTTTATCAGAATAAGAGATTATGCATACGGGAATATTCTTAGACCTTGCCTCATTTATTACTTTATGATCATCTGTAGTAATTACTAAAGAAGGCTGAATATCATCAAGATAAAACTTAAATTCTTCATCCGTAAATTCAGGGTTTAATGGTGCAGCGATTGAATTAGTATTCGTTACACCTAAGAAACTGATTATAAATTCAGCATTATTTCTTAGGACTATTACTATAGGTTTTTCATTAATTGTTCCAAAGTCATTTAGCTTTTCAGATGTTTCTGAAACTAATGCTTTCAATTCAGAATAACTAACATTAAACTTGTCAGGAATTGAAATTGCAGTTGAATTTTCTTTTCCTGAATTCAGGATTTCAGGTAGAATTGAATTTGTCATTTTATTCCCTCAAAATATTTTATTTTTTACTATTTTATAGAACTTTTTTATATTTCTAGCAATCTTTTCTACCTAATTCAGACTGTTCTTTTACTATTTCCACAGGAGTGTTTCTAGCAACAATTAATTTAAGGTCTTTTTCTCCAGTATTTATTGGTTGATGAAGGGCGCCATCAGGAACAAATATAAAGTCTCCTTCATTTATCTCTTCTTCAATATCCATTTTCTCTCCATGCAAAAAAATACCACTCCCTGATAAAACATAAATTGCAGACTCGCAATTGGTATGGAAATGTGTTGTTGAGCATCTATCTTTTGGTATTGTAGCAATTGCTAAATGAATATTTTTTGCACCACTTAATCCTTCTGAAACCCCAGCAAATCTTGACATTGATCCTGAATTTATTTCTTCTTCGAGATTATCTTTTTTTGTAATAATAATTTTTTTCATAAATTTAATATTTTTCTCCACTGAATATAATATAACTATAATAAAAATTATAAAAAAAGGACATTCTATATGTATGGAACTATTTTTAAACTAAAAATTAAGGATGGTCATGAAGACCAGCTTCTAAATTTAATGAAAGAAAATAATGAACCTCCTGAAGGAATGGTTGCATGGTTTTTAATGAAACCTGATGATAACCAAGATTGGATTGGGGTTGCTGTTTTTGATTCAGTCGAGTCTCATATAAGTAATGCTAACAGGCCTGAAACCAATGATAATTTTATGAAAATGATGGAGCATCTTGATGGAGAGCCTGAATGGACAGATGGACAATATGTAATAGGTGAACTTTCTTAGATTAAGGGTCAGAACAATCTCTCATAAAACCACAATTTTTACAAACTATTTTGCAATGTAGCTTTAAAGTCTCATAGTTACATATTTCACAAAATTCAGTTTGTTCTTTAATTTTTTCCATTAATATATGTTAATTTTCTCCAAAACCATTCAAGTGGTCCTTGCTTATAATGATTAAGCCAAAATTTTGACCAAACTATTTGAATTATCCAAACTACCAATACAAAAATTATAATTTCTTTTCTTGTGAATTCAATGCTATCGAACAAAAAATAAAAAACTAATGCCCCAAATATACTTTGGGTTATGTAATTAGTGAATGCCATTCTTCCGCAAGCCTTAAAGAGGTCTGAGACTTTAGGTGAAATTTTTTTGTAAATAAGTGTTAGCAGACATATGTATCCAATCACCATTGGATATGTTCCTAAATATAGCGGGATATAAGAAACTATGGCTATACCAGGATTATAATTTTCTAAACTTAGCCAAATTGGCGTAATCATTGAAATAGGTATCCCTATCAACAAGCTAGAAATAAGAATTTGGTTATTTGTTTTTATTTTTAAGTTACCCTGAAGGATATTGAGTCTGTACAAGATAACACCAAGCAACATCAATGAAAAAACTCTTGTAAAGTACATAATAGCTGTATAGCTTCCAATAGCCCCTCCAAATGATTCTTGTGTTGAAAACCAGTAAGGTCCTAAGCCTTTACCATCTAAGAATATATCTTTTGCGCCTTCTGATAAATTTCCATTAGAGTCGAATATTCCCTGGAAATAAATACCTGAAAAAGTCGAAATAGATATAACTATTATGAACAAAACCATCAATAAATACAGACTTCTGTTTCTTAGGAAAAGTATTATTGGAGAAAGCAGAGCATACAAAAATAAAATATCTATAAAAACAAACATAAAAATTATATGAAGAATTCCAAATGATAATAATAATAGATTTCTCCATAAGCTGAGCATAACGGGTCTTTTGTAACCCTTTTTTTTAGCAGAATCAACAAATAATAATAATCCCGCTCCGAATAGAACACTAAATAGTCCCATCATTTTTCCGTCAATAAAAATAACGGCAAAAAATATTAATATCCAATCAAAATAGCTATCAATTCCGGATGAAGAATGATTCCAATTAGCAGATTCAGGTAGGGCAAAAATCATAGAATTCATAATTAGAATTCCAAGTATAGCAACACCTCTAATAAAGTCTAAATTTTCAATTCTATTTTCTATACTTTTACTTACAAATTTCATTTAAATATTATATTCCATTCGTAAACTTACTCAATTAAGATATTAGATGGAAATGATAAATAAAAATATACACCTTGATAATGACATATAGTATCAAGAAAATCTAACTAAAACGTTCTTGACAAAGTTAGAATAATAAATATGATAATTTGTAGTCATAATAATTATGATATGTGATATCAATAATATTAAGTTTGGAGTTTATAAAATGAAACTAACAGCATATAGTGTTAAATTGAAAAAAGTAGTAGAAATTGCAGAGCCTAAAATTGTTACTATGAAAAATGGAAGAAAGGCTGTTCAAGGTGTTGCTAAAGAAGACCCTTCTTCAAAAGTCTTTAGAATTCTTAGCGATAAAGATGTAGCTGAGGTAGAAAAGCAAATTGGGTAACCCCTAGTTTATTTACCGTATTGATAGCTATTTAATTTTGCAATAAGCTTCCGTAGGATTTCTAGCTTGAGATACACGAGGTTGAGGAGTTTTCTTCTCAACCTCGATTTTTTTAAGTTATATTGCTTTTTTATAAAAAAAAGAAAAAAACAAGAATTTTATTTTGGTGGAGCTGAGGGGGATCGAACCCCTGACCTCATCGCTGCCAGCGATGCGCTCTCCCAGCTGAGCTACAGCCCCAAAATATTCTTAAGGATAATTATTAAATTATAAATCATTTTTCAGTATAAAAATTTGAAAAATAAAATTATAAAAAACTAAAGCTTAATGTAAGTATAAATTAATATATAATTTATTTGAAAAATTAATGCAAAAGGAAGGTATAAAAATGTCAGTAATGGATTTAAGTATAGCGCAAAAGATAATTGAGGGTGCTCAAAAAAAATCTAGTGAATTATCAGCAAACTTTTGTATCAGTATTGTTGATCCTCGCGGTGATTTGATTGTGTTTGTTCGTGAAGATGGTGCACCATGGAGAAGTGTTTTTATTAGTCAGGGTAAAGCAGCAGCATCTGCAGCATTTATGCAACCTAGTGGTAAGTTAGCAGAAGGTGGGCCTAACCCTATTCATCAAGGACTAATGGCTATGCTTGGTGGGAGAATGATTCCTGGACAAGGTGGTTTGCCTGTATACGATGGTCAGACTATTATAGGTGCAGTTGGCGTGAGTGGAGGAACTCCACAAGAAGATGAAATAATTGCTTCTGCCGGTATCAGTCATGCAGGGCTAAAGGCTTCGTCCTAATAGATATTTATATCAGCCTTACGCTTCTTCTAAAGGTCCAGCAAATAACAAAAATTCCTGTTGATGATAGAGCCATTGCTGGCCCAGAAGGTAAGTTAATGTAATAAGAAAAATATAGCCCACTTACTGAAGCTATCACCCCAAAGATACAGCTAACATACATAGAATGAAAGAAGTTTTTCATTATTAATTTTGAAGCTGCTGCGGGAGTTATTAACATACTTAGCACAAGTATAATACCTACTGACTGCAATGCACCTATCACTGCTAAAGACAAAATTATTAAAAATAAGTTGTCAAATAATTTTGTGTTCAAACCTGTTACTTGAGCGCCTATAGGGTCGAAGCTGAGATATAAAATCTGTTTATAAAAAATTATTATTGTAAAAATGGTAATAAGTGATAAAGCTAATGTGCTTATAACATCACCATTTGAGACTCCCAATATTTGCCCAAATAAAATATCTTCTATGTTCAAAGTTGTTGCTAGGTTGTAGCGTTTTAATAGGATAATTCCTATAGCAAAAAATGTAGAGAAAATAATTCCAATAGCAGTATCCTCTCCTACAGATGATCTCCCAATAATATAACCAAGTGTTATTGCTATAATAATCGCTGCTGGTATTGCAGATAAAAAAATACTTACTCCTAAAATTGAGCCAATCACTAATATTGGTAAACTTGCATGCGCTATAGCATCTCCCATGAAACCTAAATTTCTATTTATTACAAAAGAGCCAATTAATGGGAGAGTGATTCCTACTAAAACCGAGATAATAAGTGATCGAACCATAAATTGATATGAAAATGGCTCTAATATAATATCAATGCCCATCTTTTTTTCCGTGATTACCTATTTGGTGGCTTTCAAACATAGTTGCGTGAGTTCCATACAATTCGGATAATACTTCTTGAGTAAAAACTTTTAAAGGGTCTCCATAAGCACAACAATGTCTATTCAGACATAATACTTCATCAAATCTATCCGCAACATTATTTATATCATGAGTTGCTATCATGATAGTTTTTCCAGAATCTTTCAATTTCCTTAAAACTTCAATTAGACTAATTTGAGATCCAACATCCACTCCGCTGAAAGCTTCATCAAGTAATAAAATATTTGCTCCCTGAGCCAATATTTTAGCTAATAATACTCTTTGTCTTTGCCCACCTGACATTTCATCAACACGATCATCTATTTTGTCATATAGACCAACGTCATTTAGACACTCTTCAATCAAGCTATTATTATTTTTATGAATAAAGGGTATAGAAGGTAAGTTTCTTGTGATTCCTAAATTAACAACTTGCCTTGCTGTTAGTGGAAAATTCCAGTTTAAATTTTCATTTTGTGAAACATAGCCTATGTTTCCTTTTCCTTTTCTTACATCTTCTCCGTTAATCCTAATTGAACCATTTGTAATAGGAACTAATCCGGTAATGGCATTAAATAATGTAGTTTTACCTCCTCCATTAGGGCCAACAACTGCAATAAGACTATTTTTATCTACTGAAAAACTTACGTCGTCTAAAACCAAGCTATTACCAAGCTCTACACAACATGAATCCGAAACTATACTATTTACCAATTTATTCTCTTTCGGTTTCGTGGTTCTTAGGGAGAGCTAAGAACCACAAATTTTTTTAAACTTATTAAGAAAATTATAACTTTTTTCTATTATTACTTGTATTTTACTTTATATAAGTCAAAAGACTTTCTTAAGTTGTTAAATGTATTTTCACCAATAAATTCCTTCACTACTTCCAGGTAAGTTCCTGCAAAATGCTTTCCATGATGATCGGGATTTTTTCCTTTATAATTTATCACGTGTGCCATTTCATGAGTCACAAATAGAAGAGTTCTAGTTATTGGTGATGGTAAACAGATTGTGTTAGCCGTAGCATAGGCTATGTTATTCTCATCTGTTATCAGTCTTGGTGGAGCTATTTCAGCCCATTGGGAGATTTTATAAATCAACTCCTCAACTTGTTTGTGGGTCATTATTTTCATATCTCCCCACAAACAAGAATCTTCTGCGTTATACAATCTCTTTCGTTGATAATCCCTAACATTAGCGTTAGGAATATCTCCTATCCAATTTTTTTGCACAGTTTTTCCTAAATTTTATTTGTCTTTTTTACCATGATCGTGTCCATCGTGGTCATCATCATCGTCGTGATCATCATCATCGTCGTGGTCATCATCATCGTCGTGGTCATCATGATCATGGTCGTGGTCATGATCATCATGAACTTCTGTAGGTAAATTATTTACAATAATAGTCACATTATTTTCAAGCCATTCAACATAAGATTGATTCTCTTGAAGAGTTTCAACCCAGAGTCCTGAAACTAAGGCTATTCCGGTTTCTTGCTCAATAACTTCACTATATTGACTTGAAGACTCTGCTTCTAAGAACATCACTTCGATTTTATTTTTTTCAATAACTTCAATGGCATTTCTCAAACTTTTTGGAGTTATACCATCCTCAGAATTTAAGCTAGGAATAATTGTAGTTAGCACTTCAATTTCATACTTAGCTTCTAAGTAACCCAAAGCTTCATGAGTAGTGATGATTTTTCTATTTTCTACAGGTATTGTTTCGAACATAGCCACTACATTTTGATCCAGAGCTTCTAATTCACTTACAAAACTAGCAGCGGCAGAATCGTAACTACTTTCATTTGCTGAATCATTCTTTATTAGCTCGTCTTTTATTACTTCTACGGCCATTGAAACTCTTACTGGGTCAAACCAAAAGTGAGGATCATATATACCGTGGTCATGCCCTTCATGTCCATCATGTCCTTCATGGTCATCATGTCCTTCATGGTCATCATGTCCTTCATGGTCATCATGTCCTTCGTGATCATCTTTGTCTTCATCGTGATCATGTCCTTCATGGTCATCATGCCCTTCGTGATCATCTTTGTCTTCATCGTGATCATGTCCTTCATGGTCATCTTTGTCTTCATCGTGATCATGCCCTTCATGGTCATCTTTGTCTTCATCGTGATCATGTCCTTCATGGTCATCATGTCCTTCGTGATCATCTTTGTCTTCATCGT